>Ga0307933_1000001_pt1:0-187500 | contig 526802 bp, 517 predicted proteins | sample OrgLakmetageno88_FD_201811 | JGI IMG/M metagenome (GOLD analysis project Ga0307933, IMG submission 201811) | Saline water microbial communities from Organic Lake, Antarctica - #88 | ecosystem: Environmental > Aquatic > Non-marine Saline and Alkaline > Saline | place: Antarctica...
ACGTCTACATGACCCAGCTTTCCCAGGCCGTGCTCGACGAGCCCAAGCCCTATTCCACGCGGTTCAAGCTGCGCATCGGCGACCGTGAGCAATACGTGATGTTTCAGGAGAACAGCTGGGAGGATGAGGGCCGGGCCCTGCAGCCTTTGCTGGACGCGGTTCAGGCGCCGGGGTTTTCCGCGCGGCGGTCGCGATACGCGATCACAGGCAAGGCGTCCTGGACGCTGGTGCCCAACACCGGCTCCGGGGTCGCGGACGTGATGCATCTCGGCGCGGTCGGGGTGGATGCCCCAGAGCGGCTCTTCGTCCATCGCCGCACCCGCAAATGGTACACGGTCCTGACCGGCGAGGGGGCGCCGCTGCGCATCGACTGTCTCGACCTGCGCCCGGATTCGGCGACCTTCGGCCAGCGCGCCTCCTTCATGACGGTGTGCGAGCCGCGGGTGAGCTACCGGATCGAGCCGGGCGTAGCCTACGCCTTCGGGGTCGCTCTGGGCGTCTACATCCGCTCGGAAAACGAGGTGTATGTGGACGAAGACGAGCCGCGGCTGGATCTGCCGGCCTTTGGCCGGGATTTCGAAGCCGTCGATGCGACAGGCTTTTCCGCAACGCAGCCCGTACCGCCGACCCTGAAATGTCCCGACCGGGTCGTGCGCTCGATGGCGCGCTTTGAACTTGAGCCCCAGCCACACTGAAAAACAGGAGCAGATCATGGATAAATCGTTTGAAAGCGTCGACTGGAGCGAGGAGTTGCAGACCCTCGTCTCCCAAGCCAAATCGCGTGAAGACCGCAAGGCGGCTTTCGCCTTCGCCCAGGCGCTCAGCCCGTATCTTGAGAAGCCTGAACTGCTCAAGACCCTGCTGGGCAAGATCATGCAATCGCCCATCGAGTCCGTGGCCATCGTCGCCTCCGAGGGGGTGTTCAAATCCCTTGAAGAGGTGCGCGAGAAGGTCGGCCGCACGGTGACCGTCGTCCCGCTCTAAGCGCGGGCCGTCATCATAAACCGGGGCCAAGGGACGCAGTCTTCCAGCTTGGAGGACTGCGTCTTCATGCGCCCGGGTGCGGGCGCGAAAGCGGCGGGCGGTGGAACCTTTGATCGCCCGGAGTAATTTGGTTGCCGATGTCGTTGATCTATCAAATTCTCGGGGCGCTGCTGATCCTGTTCGGCCTGCCGCTGTTCTGGACGCCGATCCCGGTGGGGCTGATCATGATCGCCTCGGGGCTGGCGCTGATCATTTCCAATTCCGATGCGGCGCGTGAATGGGTGCGGACCCTGCGTCTGAAGCATCGCCGCTTCGACGCCTGGGTGGGCCAGGCGCAAAGGCGTGTGCCCCATCCCTTTGACCGCATCCTGCAACAGACTGAAGTGCGCAGATCCGGCTCCGGCGAGGATTAGGCGCGGTCGGCGCGGTCCTTCGCCCTCGTCTCGCCTCCGCCTTCGCCGCGGGCCAATGCGGCGGGTATCGTCCCATCACCGCTTCGCTAGGCTGAATATAGCTAATTAATTCAGATGTATGATTGAATTCCTGCTTGCTGAATAAGTTCAGTTACTCTATACACGCGAATAGGGTCTGGCTTGTGGCTTCATGAGCTAGTCTCCCTGTGAGCAAAGCCTTAAGGGCTGATCGATACGTGTCGGTCGGCCCTTTTTTTGGCGATTGGGCCGCGACCGTGATTCGAGGACTGGGTCATGCTTCTTGTTCGTTCGCTCTACTTCAGCGACGCCTCGCCTTTGCGCATCGGCGATATCGACGCCATTCTGGACACCGCCCGGCGGACCAACGCCTCGCTCAATATCACCGGCGTGCTGGTGATCGACCGGGGCCGGTTCATGCAGGTGCTTGAAGGCGGGCGTGATGCGGTGGGCGGCTTGCTGCTGCGCATTGCGGCGGACCCGCGCCATCGCAATATGAAGCTGGCTGATTTCTCCGAGGTGAGCGAGCGGCGCTATCACAGCTGGTCCATGGGCTATGCCGACGCCCAGGCCTGCTCGGCGCCGGTGCGCCTGACCGAGTTCGATCCAGCGCCGGCCGACGCGCTTTACCGCCAGATCGATTCCTATATGGGGCAGACACGGTACGCGGCCTAAGGCGCGCCGCCGGCTTCCGGGACCGGCTCGCTTTGCGCATCCGGCGCGCGCCGTGCGGCGACCACGGCGTTGGCGAATTCGCTCGCGCCGTCGGGCTGACTGTGGTTCGCGCCCAGGCGCACCACCACCAGATTTTCAGCCGGAATGATGAAGGCGTACTGGCCCTGAAAGCCGTTCATGATGAAAGTGCCGTCGGGCAGTCCGGTCTCGTACATCCAGAAGCCCGAACCGTAATCGCCGTCCGAGCCCGGCGTGGGCGCGCTGACATAATCGATCCAGTCTTCGGGGATGAGCTGCGTCCCGTCCGGCGAGCGGCCGCCATCGACATATAGCTGACCCAGCCGCGCCCAGTCGCGGGCGCTGGCGTACATATAGCTGGACCATTGCAGCGTGCCGGCTTCGTCGGCCTCCAGCACCGTGTGGTTCATGCTGAGAGGGGCGAGCAGCCAGGCCCGGATCGTCTCGATCTCCTGCGCCGGGGTATCGCCCAGAAACGGCTCCAGCGCAGAGCCGGCGAGCACCGTGTTGCCCGACTGATACTCCCAGCGCTCGCCCGGCGCGGCGATCTGCTCGCGCGTCGCGGCGAAGGCCGCCATGTCGCTCTCTGTGAACAGCATATCGGAGTTGGGGTCAGTGCCGTCCTGGAGCTCGTACCCGGCCAGCCCGCCGGTCATGCGCAACAGATCGTCCACCGTGATTTCCGGGCGGCCGGCTGCGGCCAGCGCCGGGACCTGGCCCTCGGCATGGACGTCGATCAGCCCGCGCTGGGTCAGCACGCCGGCGAGCGTGGCGGCAAGCGATTTGGTCATGGACCAGCCATGCATCGGGCTCTGCTCGGTGACGCCGTCAGCGTAGCGCTCCGCCACCAGGCGGCCGTCATGGAGCACGGCGACAGCCAGCGTGTGGCGGCCATCGTCGGTGAAGGCGGCGTCCAGGGCGGCGGTGAGGGCGGTGGTGTCGAAACTCGCGTCGCGGTGAGCGATGTCGAGGCTCATGGCGTCGCGCGCGCCGGACACCGGCGCAGCGGCGTCCGGGTCGAAATCGCCCGAGCCGTGCACCAGCGTGCAGCCCAGCCCGTCACGATGGATCGCCGTCTGGCGCCAGAAAAGGCCCAGCACCCCGGCCGTGACCTCGCCGGTTTCATAGTCGATATCGGTGGTGATCAGATCGGCCACATCGCCCAGCAGGGGATCCACATAAAGGGCCCTCGCGCGCTCGGCGTCGAGGCCGGAGACAAAGGCGAGGGAGCAGGTCTGCTTGGCGGTGATGCCGGTCCCGGTGGGTACGAAAATCGTCCCGATCGGGGAGGTGTTCAGATACACGGCGCCGGCGCCGATGGCGACGACGAGCACGCCCGCAGCGCCCAGCAAAAACTTTTTCATGGATAGTCTCCCCCTGAAGGGAGAGAAGATCACGGCGTTGCGGCCCGCAGGTCAAGGGGCGTGGCGGCTTACCCGCTCAGCACGTCCCGCCATTCGGCGTGCTCGTGAATCTGGGCCTTGGTGAAGGGGCAGAGCGGTACGATCTTCACGCCGCGCTCACGGCTGTCGGTGACGATGCGCTCCACCAGCGCCCGGCCCACGCCCATGCCGCGCCATTCGTCGGGGACGGCGGTGTGATCGACGATGATCAGATGTTCATTGACGATGGAGTAGGTCAGCTCGGCTTCCGGCTTGTCCGGCGCGGCGGCGACATAGCGGCCCTTGGTGTCGCCGCGTTCCTCGGTGATCTCGAAATCGGCCACGCCGCGTCCTTTCGCGTCAGGCCCGCCCGCGCCAAGCCGGATCGAGCACGTCCTGCAGCTGCGGGGTGCGGTCGATCTTGATCTTCACATAGGGGCATTGCGGGATGACTTGCCAGCCCCGCGCCCGGGCGTCGTCCACCGCGCGCACAACGAGCTTCGCCGCCGCGCCGTGGCCGCGCAAGGCCGGCGGCGTGTAGGTGTGGTCGATCACCATACGGTCGTCGAGCATCACATAGGTCAGCTCGCTCTCGCCGCCTTCCTGTTTCAGGACATAGCGGCCATGGGCGCCGTCACGCTGTTCGGTGATCTCTTCGGTCATTTCCTGGGGCGTCTCTTGGCTCATGGGGGCTCTCCTGAGCTTCGCGTCTTGAAGCGCCAACCCGAAGCGGGGCCTGCAAGTTTCAGGGCGCGTCAGCAGGCGAAGGCCTGCAGCGCCTCCAACGGCACGATTTGCAGCGTGCGCGCATGGCAGGCTTCCAGCTTTACACGCGGCGCGCTGCCAGCCTCATAAGCCTCCAGCCAGCGCGCGGCGCACAGGCACCACCCATCGCCAGGTTTGAGGCCCGCAAAGCCAAATTCGGGGCGCGGCGTGGAGAGGTCGTTGCCCCGCGACGCGGTGAAGGCGAGGAAGTCCTGCGTCATCACCGCACAGACGGTATGCACGCCCGCATCCATGGCGTCGGTGTTGCAGCATCCGTCGCGGTAAAATCCAGTGACCGGATCGGTTCCGCAAACGGCCAGCGGCCCGCCGAGCACGTTCTTCGCGCCCGATCCGCCGCCGCCCGAGCTTTCATCAAATGGCATGGTTCAAACCCTTGATCGTATGGCGACAGCCCCGGCGGTGCTCCGGGCTGATCACTACAGCACATAGAGTCCGGCGCGCCGATACCAAGGCGCGGAGCCGCCCCGGATGATCAGCCGGCGGCCGAAAGCTTGCGAACCTTCAAGGCCTCATAGGCCGGCTTGCACGCCACGATCACCGGGGCGAGTTCCGGCGGCGCGGGGTGGGGCGTTTCGCGCCGGCCTGCAAACCCGGTGGACGCTTCCACCCGGCCATACCAGTGATCGGCCCACGGCCCGTCGCTCATCCGCCGCCCGGCGGGCCAGGACAGCATGGCCGGCGTGAACTTGATCTCCAGCGCGGCGCAGACCGATTGAAGCATGGTTTCAGGATCGGCGAGCACGTCCGCGCCCTCCACCACCGGCCAGTCGCGTTCGGTAATCGAAGCGATCTCGTCATAAAGGCGCAACTGAGCTTGCGCGCCCAGATCATCGGCGCTCACCGAGGCCATGGTGGCGAACCAGCTGGCGGCCACCTGGGCCGGATCGCGGATCAGGAAGAGGTGGCGGCACTGAGCCGTCCACGCCAGATCGAGACCAGGCAGCATGTGCTGGCACATATGCTTTTGAAAAAACAGCGCCTCCCCGCCGGGCGCCGGCCCGGTGCAGGCGGCGGCGATCTGGTCCGGATCGGTGGGCCAGGCGGCGAGGGTCGCCTCCCGGCCGGGATGATCGAGCCCGGTGGCGTCAAGATAATAGCCGTAGAACGGCTCGTCCCAGACCGCACAGTCGCCGCGCGCTTCAAAGCTGCGCATGGTGGCTGTGGAGATGTTGCGCGGTCCAGACCAGAGGCAAATCCGCACGGTCGCAGGCTCGGTCTCACCCGCCGTCATGACCGGGCCTCGTGCGCCTCGCGGGCGATGCGGGCGGCGTAGAGCTTTTGCAGGCGCTCCACCATGGGGCCGCGGCGCTCGCTGATGTTTCGTCCGTCGATCATGGTCACCGGGGCGAGCCCGGCGAAGGTGCCGGTGATGAAGGCTTCTTCAGCCGAATAGACCTCGGTGAGAGAAAAATTCTTCTCGAACACAGGGATGCCCGCCTCGCGGCACAGCTCGATCACCATGGCGCGGGTGATCCCGGACAGGCAGTAATCGCCGGTGGAGGTCCACACCTCGCCCTTTCTCACGATGAAGAAATGGGTCGAGTTGCAAGTGGCCACGAAGCCGTGGGGGTCCAGCATCAGCGCCTCGTCCGCGCCGGCCTTGGCGGCCTGGATGCAGGCGGTGATGCAGTTGAGTTTTGAATGAGAGTTGAGCTTGGGATCCTGCACGTCGGGATAGCCGCGCCGGACATGGACGGTGAACAGCGACAGGCCCTTGCTGGCGGTCTCCGGCTGCGGCGTCTTCCATTCGGGGATGATCACCACGGTGGCCGGCGAGATCGTCACGCGCGGATCCTGATAGGGCGTCGCCTTGACCCCGCGCGTCACCATCAGGCGGATATGCACGCCGTCGCCGGCCTCCATCGCGTTCGCTTCGAGCGTTTCGTAAAGCGCCTCGGTGAGCCGTTCGCGCGTCAGGCCGATATCCATGTCGATGGCCTTGGCGCCTTCGAACAGGCGGTCGAGATGGCGGTCCAGGAAGGCGATCGCGCCGTCATGGACGCGCAAGCCCTCCCACACCCCGTCGCCCAGGATGAAGCCGGAATCAAAGACGGAGATCTTCGCCTCGTCGCGCGCGAACAGTTCGCCATTGATCCAGATGCGGATCGACGCGTTGCGCGGATCGTCCAGATAGGCGTGCGCGCCCTTTCCCATATCAGCGCCCCTCAGCTCAGCCGAACTTTGAAAAATCCGGCGCGCGGCGCTCCATGAAGGCGGTGGCCGCCTCCTTGAACTCATCGGTGGCCAGCTGTCCGGCGAAGAGGCCGCCTTCGCGCTCGATACGGTCGGAGAGGTCTTCGGCCGGCTGATTGATCAGCATCCTGGCGGTCTTCACAGCGCCCGGCGCCAGGCCGGCGAGCTTTTGGGCGATGGCGATCACCTTGGCTTCGAAGTCGTCTTCGGGCAGCACGCCGGTGATCAGGTTCTTCGCCGCAGCTTTATCCGCGTCCCATTTTTCGCCCAGCAGCAAGAGCTCGCTGGCCACCACACGGCCGACACTGCCCGGCAGAAGCTGGCTGGAGCCGAACTCCGGCGCCAGCGCCAGGTTCACGAACGGCGTGGAGAAGGTCGCGCGCGGGCTGGCGTAGGCGAGATCGCAGTGCAGGAGCAGCGTCGTGCCGATGCCCACAGCAAGGCCGTCCACGGCCGCGATGACCGGCTTTTCGCAGGCCATGAGCGCGCGCATGAAGCGCTCCACAGGGGGCATGTCGCCGCCGCCGATATGGGGCGGGGCCTCCATGAAATCGACCAGATCATTGCCGGCGCTGAACACGCCGCCCGATCCCGCGATGATCACCACGCGCACATCATCGGCGTTGGCGGTCTCCAGCGCGTCGGCCATGGCCGCGTACATGGGCCGGGTGATGGCGTTCTTCTTGCCCGCCCGGTTAAAGCGGATCGTGCGGATGCGGGTGTCGTCGGAAACCTGAATATCGTCGGTCATGAAGCTCTCTTATGCGTCGCGCGGGCAGATCAGCACGTGGCTGTCGAACACCGCGCCCAGGATCAGCGCGCCGGGAACGGGCGTGGCGACGGATATAGAATCGATCGCCGTGCCGTCATTGTAGAAAATCGTCTCCCACGCGCCGGTCTCCGGGTCTACCCGCACGGCCTGGCTGGGCGCGTGCTCGGCCGGATCGCTCTGGTGGGCCAGGAAGGAAAACACTTCGCTGTTGCCGCCGATATAGAGCGCGCCGTCTTCGCCGAGCTCGATATTATCAAGGCCCAGGGGCACGCGGTGCTTCGCCCTTCGGGTCAGATCGCCGGTGGCGGGATCGCGGTCATAGACGAAGACTTCGCGCCCCAGGAAATTGGAGGCGTAGGCGGTCTCGCCATCGGCGCTCACCTGAATGCCGTTGGCGTAGATCAGCCCGTCCGCGGCGATGCGCCCGGTCTCGCCGTCAAACCGGGCGATGGTGGCCAGGGGAATGCCGAAAAACGCTTCAATATAGCCCAGCATCGTGGGGCCGAACCGGCTGTCATTGGTGCTGTAGAAGCTGTCGGGACCCGTCGCGGCAACATCATTGGGCGAGCGTACCGCCGGGTCGGTGACCGTGCGTACATGGGACAGAGTTCCGTCTGCGCCTATATCAAAGATCAGGATCTGATGGCCCGACGCCGGGTGGGACACCACGAACAAGCGCGCGGTTTCACCCTCGCGATAGAGGCTGATCCCGTGGGGCCGGAAATCGGCTGGTGTGTCGGCGCTCACCAGCCTGACGGTGTTTTCAGGATCGGCGAGATCGAAGGCGTAGATGCCGTTTCGCGGGTCCATCTCTTCGCTGCGCCGCTCCATGGTGGAGATGAAGACGAGGCCCGTCGCGGCGTCATAGACCACGTCTTCTGTACCCGGCGCGATCTCCACCGCCTGGCAGGCGGCGATATCGGTGGGCTCAGGATCGGTGAGCGCTCCGGTCGCCGGCACGACGATGTAGGCCAGCCGCGCCCCGGCGATCACCAGAACCAGCGCGACAATCACAAAGACGATACGCATGAACCCCTCCCATTTTTGTTGGGGGGAGCCTAGGACCGGGGAGGGGAGAGCGGCAAGCCGGGAGTTCGCGTGCGCCGCGATGAAGGCCGGCTCAGGTTTGCGTTTTGGCGGCCGCTGTGAACGCCGCGCCGCGCTCCACATAGCTTTCAAAGGCTTTCGCGCGCGGCGCCGCGGGGCTCAAGAGCACCACGCCGCCCTCGGGCAGGGCTTTTCGGGCTTCGGCCACCGCGTCGGCCACGTCCGGCACGCTGCGCGTCACCGCGCCGAGCGCCGTATCCTTGAACGCCTCCACCACCCGCGCGCCGTTATCAGCCAGGGCTAGGATCGCGCGGATATGCGCCGCGCCGCTAAGGCGCTGGGCGAGCCAGGCGTAATCCTGCTCGCGCTCCTCGCCGCCCAGCAGCAGCACGAGGGGAGACGCCTTGAAGGCGTCCACGGCGAAGGCGGCGGCTTCGGGCGTGGTGGCGAGGCCGTCATCCACATAGCGCACGCCTTCCGCCTCGTGGACGGTCTGCAGCCTGTGGGGCAGGCCGTTGAAATCGCTCAGAGTCTCGAAGGCGGCGCGCGGGTCGTATTCCAGCGCCTCGATCAGGGCGAGGCCGGCGCAGGCGTTCAGCGCATTATGGTCGCCGGGCAGCGATCCGATCCGGCCCCAACGCTCCTCGCCGCGCCAGACTGCGCCGTCCTCTGCGTGAAACCCGTCCTCGCGTCCGAACCAGATACGGTTGGGCTGATGGCCGAACTGGTCTGTCAGGCGCGCATCGGCGGCGTTCATCACGCCCAGCGCATTGGGATCAAGGCGGGCCAGGCGCGCCTTGTCGGCGCGGTAGCGCTCGCCGCCATGGTGCCAGGGCGCGTGGTCGGCGAGGAGATTGAGGAAGATGAAGGCGTCGGGCGCGTGGACGAGATCGGCGATCTGATAGCTGGAGAGCTCCAGCACGATCAGCTCGGCGTCTTTCGGGGCCAGCAGCGCGGGATCACCGATATTGCCCGCCAGCGCCGTCTTCACGCCGAGGCCCTTGAGCATGTGATGGGTGAGCGCGCTTGTGGTGCTCTTGCCCTTGGTGCCGGTTATGGCGACGACGCGCTGGGCCTTTGGTTTCAGTTCAAAGAACAGATTGGTCTGGCTGGTGAGCGTCGCGCCCGCCTTGATCGCGGCGTCCACGCGTGGATCGTAGAGCGAGACCCCGGGGCTTTTCACCAGAAGCGGGCGGTCGGCCCTGGCGCAGGCGCCGGCCAGATCATCCTCGCTGATCCAGCTCACCCCGTCCGGCAGATCCTTCGGCTCGCGCGCGTCCACCACCACCAGTGGCAGGCCCGGCGCTTCGTTGAGGACATGGGACAGCACGGCCCGGCCCTCGCGGCCATAGCCCCAGATGAAGATGGCGTCGTGGTTTGAAAAGGCGGTCATGGGCGTGCGGGCCTTGAGCAATAACGCGAGGTGAGGGGAGCTGGTTTTCAGCGCGCAGGCAAGCTGCGCGGCGTGCGGCCGCTACAGCCGCGCAGCGGCGGCCCGCAGCTTGTGATCGGCCAGCACCAGCGCGGCCATGGCCTCGGCCACCGGCACCGCGCGAATGCCAACGCACGGGTCATGGCGGCCCTTGGTGGAGACGGTGGTGGGCTGCAGATCCTTGGTGAGCGTCTCGCGCTCGATGCGGATCGAGCTTGTGGGCTTGATCGCCACGCGGATCACCAGATCCTGCCCGGTGCTGATCCCGCCCAGCACCCCGCCATTATGGTTGGAGCGAAACGCCGGCTTTCCGGCGTCCAGATACATCTCGTCGGCCGCGTCCTCGCCCGACAGCGCCGCAGCCTCCAGCCCGGCGCCGATTTCCACGGCCTTGGCCGCGTTGATGCTCATCATGGCGCTGGCGAGATCGGCGTCGAGCTTGCCGTATACCGGCGCGCCCCACCCGGCCGGAACGCCGGAGACGACGCATTCCACCAGCGCGCCCACCGAGCTGCCCGCTTTTCTCACCGCATCCATGTCCATGGCCCAGGCCTCGGCGGTTTCGGAATCGGGGCAGAAGAAGTCATTGTGGCCCACTTGCCCCCAGTCCCAGCGGGCGCGGTCGATCTTGCGCGGGCCGATCTGGATCAGCGCGGCGCGGATCTGAATGCCGTCGCCCAGCACCTTGCGCGCCACGGCGCCGGCGGCGACGCGCGCGGCGGTTTCACGCGCGCTGGAGCGCCCGCCGCCGCGATAATCGCGCACGCCGTACTTGGCGTCATAGGTGTAATCGGCGTGGCCGGGCCGCCAGGTGTCGCGGATGTCCGAATAGTCCTTCGAGCGCTGATCGGTGTTTTCGATCATCAGCGAGATCGGCGCGCCGGTGGTCACCTGGCCGTTGGTGCGCTCGTCCTCAAAGACGCCGGAGAGAATGCGCACCACATCGTCCTCGCGGCGCTGGGTGACATGGCGCGACTGGCCGGGCTTTCGCTTGTCCATGTAGGGCTGGATGTCGGCCTCGGTCAGCGCGAGGCCCGCCGGACACCCGTCCACCACACAGCCAAGCGAAGGCCCGTGGCTTTCGCCCCAGGTGGTGAAGCGGAACAGATGACCGAAGCTGTTGTGAGACATGGGGTTCGCCGTTTCAGATCGTGATGCGATGCACCATAGGGTGCTCCGCCAAATCCGTCACGCCGCGCCGCGGCGGGCCCAGCTGACCAGGCGTGCTGCGGGGCTTTTTTTCACGAAGGCGTCGTAGAAGCCTTTGAGCACGCCGGCGGTCTCGTCGGCTTCGGCGCGGGCGGACTGCTCGGCGAATTCCTCGGCCCTGGCTTCACGCGAGCGCCGTTCGCTCTCGCCGGCGGACGTGTCGGCGTCGACCATCTTGTCGCGCACATGGATGTAGACCCGCCACAGCGGATCGCCGATGGGGGTGAGGACGGTTCCTGTCTTCACCGCCACGGGCAGACGCACCATGGCGTCGCGATCATCAATCTTGATGGTGCGCAGCCCGCCCTTGCGTGACTCCTCGGGCGTGATCTCCAGATCAAAGCGGCGCGGCGCATGGATCTGCAGGACCTCATAGGCCTTCAACAATCGCTGCAGCTTGCCCACAAGCTTGGGGTCGTCGCCGGCGGTGTCGGGGTGAACCTGCTTGATGAGCGCACGAAAGCGTGCGCGAACTTCTGTAAAGTCCTCGTCGCCCTGCAGTCCGAAGGCCTTGTATGCGGCCAGTAGCGCTTGCGGATTCACACTCATAAAAAAGTTTCTAGCGCATTTGAGGTTTTCGAAAGGTTGATCGTTTGGTCCGCCTCTCTAGTTTGCGCGCATAAGAGTTGCTGGAGGCGATGCGTTGAGCGGCAAGGACATTATTCCGCCGACCCCGGACGAGGCCGATTACGCCGGGCAGGGCGGGGCCGAGGCGGAGGATATTTTCGCCCGCGAAGACCCGTTCGCCCTGTTTGCAGACTGGATGGCGGCGGCCAGAAAATCCGAACCCAACGATCCCAACGCCATGGCGCTGTCCACTGCAGACGCGGACGGCTTTCCCGATGTGCGCATGGTGCTCCTGAAGGGTGTCGATAGCGACGGTTTTGTCTTCTACACCAATACTCAGAGCGCCAAGGGCGTGCAGCTGGCCGAAAACTCCCGCGCCGCCCTGTGCTTTCACTGGAAGTCTCTGCGCCGGCAGGTGCGGGTGAGGGGTGTGGTCTCGCAGGTCTCGCAAGACGAAGCCGACGCCTATTACGCCAGCCGGGCGCGCGACAGCCGCATCGGCGCCTGGGCGTCGAAACAGAGCCGGCCGCTGGAAAGCCGCTTCGCGCTGGAGAAGGCGGTCGCCGGCTATGCGGCGAAGTTCAATATCGGCGAGATCCCGCGTCCGGACTTCTGGACGGGTTTTCGCATCGCGCCGGTCCATATGGAGTTCTGGCGCGATCGCGCCTTCCGCCTGCATGACCGCATGGCGTTCGACCGCACCGACGCGCAGGCGCGCTGGACGGTCACACGCCTGTATCCGTAGCGGGCTTTAATATAGATTATGCACGCAACGAGGCTGGACCCTGGGGGAACGCGCCATGGAAAGTATTTTTAGAAGCATTCGTCATTTGATCGTGGGCGCCGCGGCGACCGCGGCGATCGGGGTTCCGCTGTGGTTCGTGATCACCGCGTTCGGCGGCAAGTACGGGCTCTGGACGCCGCTTGAGGCGTTCCGCCATGTGCTCACGACGGCGGGCCTTCCCGGCTTCGGCGGCGGCTTTCTGCTGCCGCTGACCGCGGGGCTCGGCGTCGCCGCGCTCATCGTGGCGGTGGTCTTCCGGCTGATGTTCGGCGCCAAGAACGCGCCGGGACCGGGCGGCTATGTGGCCGGAATCGCCGCGCTCGCCGTCGGGTTGGCGCCCATGGGCATGGTGGCTGCGGCGTCAGGCTCGCGCGGCGAGATTCCGCCGATCCACGACATCAGCACCGACACCCAGAACCCGCCGCAATTCACAGCGTCGCTGATCGAGCGGCGCGAGCAGGACGGCGCACGCAATTCGGTGGATTACGCCAGCAAGACCAACCCCGCCGACGGCCGGCCCCTGCCCGAGGTTCAGGTCGAGGCCTACCCTGAAGTTCAGCCGATCATGCTATCGGTGACGCCGGATCTCGCCTATCAGGCGGCGCTGCAAACAGCCCGTGAAATGGGCTGGACGGTGTCCACCGCATCCCAGCGCGAGCTGATGTTTGAGGCCACCGCCACCAGCTTCTGGTTCGGCTTCAAGGACGATATCGTCGTGCGCGTCACCGACGCCGAAGACGAGAGCGGCGCGCGCGTGGACGCCCGCTCGGTGAGCCGCGTTGGCACCAGCGATCTCGGCGCCAACGCCGCGCGCCTGGAGGCGTTCTCGCAAAATCTGCGCTCCAGCGTCACGGGCTAGGGGCCGCTCCCTCCCCGTGAAGCGGCGGGCGAGGACCGGACGACTCGACGGGCGGAAGGAAGCGCGCCCTGTGGTCCGGGCTGGCAGCGGCGGAACGCCGCACTAGGTGGGATGTTTTAGGCAATCTTAGGAGGCCGCCAATGACCAAACCCGCCCGCGAAGGCTTGAGGCTGCGCGATCGCCCGGAATTTTCCCGTAAGGCGCCCCCGCTGACCATGTCCGCCAACACGTTGGTGAAAGAGGCCGTCGCTGAAATGGCGACGCGCAATTTCGGCTCCGTCGTCATCGTGGACGGCGACCGGAAGGTGGAGGGGATCGTCACCGAGCGCGATATCCTGCGCCGTCTCGTTAATCAGAACCGCGACGCGGCGACCACAAAGCTGTCGGAAATCATGACCGCAGACGTGCGCTGCGCCAACGCCGACGACGACATGCTGGACTGGCTGCGCATCATGTCCAACGAGCGCTTCCGCCGGCTGCCGGTGGTCGACGAGGACGGGCGCATCGTTCAGGTGCTCACCCAGGGCGATTTCGTCAGCTATACGTGGCCAGACCTCATCGGCCAGGCGAGCGCGCTGGGCAAGGCGACGGTGATGCGTAATCTCCCCATCGTGCTGATCGGCGGCGCGCTGTTGATCTATCCGCTCATCGTGGCGGTCGCCTTCGGCCTCATGGGCTGACGGTTCGGCCAGTTCGCGGACTTAAGGGACCCGCTTCAGAACCCGGTTCAGCGCGAAGACCCGGCAGGCGCTCGACAGCGGCTGGTCGGGCTCGCGCGCCACACGCTCGGCGTCGATGCGCGCGATGAGCCGGGCCAGAGGCGCATGCTCCTCTTGCGCGGCGTGGTCGATCACCGCCCAGAATTCCGGCTCCAGCGCCAGCGAGGTGGCGTGACCGGCCAGGGTGAGGGAGCGCTTTTCAAGCATGGGCGGCGTGCTCTTTTTTCAAGTGAATTCCCGGCCAGGCCGCGCTGTGCGCGGCGCAGAGCCGGGACCTGTTTCAGTGGATGGCGCCTTACTCGGACAAAGGTCCCGTATCATCACCCCTTTGGGGCTCGTCCGGGGCTTCAGGTGCGGGCTCGCGCTTGTGCCCGTCCACCGTGCGCGCAAGCGTGTCTCGCCGCGCCGCGGCCAGATCGCGCACCGCCTTGGGCGTGCCATGGGCGATCCGGTTGGCGTCGGCCTGCTTGTCCTTCTCGGCGCGGGCCTTGCGCTTTCTGGCCTGGCGCAGATTGATCGGCTTGGTCATGGCGCTTCGTCCTGGTAATCCTTCGAGGCTCCCCCGGACCAGGTCCGGACTCGCGCCTCAGGATGAGGATGAGTTCACAGGTCCAGCATACCTCATCCTGAGGAGTCTTTTGCGCAGCAAGAGCCGCGACGGACGCACGGCGCTCAAGGCCCGCTATTTCGGCCCGATCATGTCTTCGGGGCGCACCACCTTGTCGAACTCGGCCTCGGTGACGAAGCCCATCCGCACCGCCTCTTCGCGCAGCGTGGTGCCGTTTTCGTGGGCGGTCTTGGCGACCTTGGTGGCGTTGTCATAGCCGATCGAGGGCGCAAGCGCGGTGACCAGCATGAGCGAGCGCTCCAGGAGGTCGGCGATGCGCGCCTCGTTGGCCTCGATGCCTACCACGCAGTTTTCGGTGAAGGAGCGGCTGGCGTCGGCCAGAAGGCGCGCGCTGGTGAGCACGTTCCAGGCGATCATCGGCTTGAAGACGTTGAGCTGGAACTGGCCCTGGCTGCCCGCGAAGCTGACCGCGGAGTTGTTGCCCATCACCTGGGCGCAGACCATGGTCATCGCCTCGTTCTGGGTGGGGTTCACCTTGCCCGGCATGATGGAGCTGCCCGGCTCGTTGGCCGGCAGCGAAATCTCGCCGATACCGCAGCGCGGACCCGAGCCCAGCAGGCGGATATCATTGGCGATCTTGAACAGCGACACGGCGGCCGAGTTCAGCGCGCCGTGGGCTTCCACCATGGCGTCCTTGGTGGCCAGCGCTTCAAACTTGTTCGGCGCGGTGACGAAATTCAGCCTTGTAAGGCTCGCGACTTCTTCAGCGAATTTTTCGGCAAAGCCGATCTTGGCGTTCAGCCCGGTGCCCACCGCGGTGCCGCCCTGGGCCAGCTCATAAAGCGAGGGCAGCGCCTGCTCCACCCGGCGGATGGCGTTGTCGACCATGTGGGCGTAGGCGGAAAACTCCTGGCCCAGGGTCAGCGGCGTCGCGTCCATCAGGTGGGTGCGGCCGATCTTGATGATGTCCTTGAAGGCCTGCGCCTTGTCGTTCAGCGCATTGCGCAGGGTCGCAAGGGCGGGCGCCAGATCGTGGACGAAGACTTCCGCCGCCGCGATATGCATGGCGGTGGGGAAGGTGTCGTTGGACGATTGCGAGCGGTTTACATGGTCGTTGGGGTGGACGGGATCTTTGGAACCCACCACGCCGCCCAGCATCTGGATGGCGCGATTGGAGATCACCTCATTGGCGTTCATGTTCGACTGGGTGCCCGACCCGGTCTGCCACACCACCAGCGGGAAATGATCATCCAGCTTGCCCTCGGCGACTTCCAGCGCGGCGGCCGCAATGGCCTCGCCGATCTTCGGATCCAGATTGCCCTGCGCCATGTTGGCCTTGGCTGCGCAATGCTTGACGATCCCGAGTGCGCGGATCAGCGGCAGAGGCTGGGTCTGGCCGCCGATCTTGAAATTGATCAGCGAGCGCGCGGTCTGGGCGCCCCACAGCTTGTCGGCGGGCACCTCCAGGGGTCCGAAGGAATCGGTTTCAACGCGCATCTCGGTCATCGGACGATCTCCAGATTTCGGCCCGGCTTGCGTCAGGCGCAGCGCAGGCGGACAATGTCGCTATCGCGAATCGGGTGTGTAGCACCGGGCGGCGATGGATCAAGCCGGTCTTGGTCGCGGTTATGCTCGAACGCGCTGCGACGCCGCAGCCTCGGGCGGCTCCGCCGGCCGGGCCGCGGTCAACGGGATCTGGAGACGGCAAGTGCAGGCTGTGAAACAAAACGACTCGCTGCATGTACGCGTGGATGCGCTCACGAGCCAGAGCGGCCGGTTCAAATCCCTGATCGAGGATTTCCTGCGCACCGAGTTCGCCCGCGTGCGCCCAGGAAACCAGTCCTATGAAGTCGTCATCGAGATCGAGCGCACACCTGAAACGCCGCTTAAGGACGTGGACAGCGTGGCCAGGGCGGTGCTCGACGCGCTCACCGGCGTGGTGTTTCACGACGACTGCCAGGTGAAGCGACTCCTTGTGGAGAAGATCGCCGGCGAGCGCGACCGAGTGAAGGTGCGCGCGCGACCGATTCAGGCGCTGCAAGCGGCGTGAGCACGCTTCCCGACGTCAATCCGGTCGAGGTCTATCGCCTCGACGGCGCGGGCGGCGGCGAGGAGACCCGGCTGGACTCCGTGCGCGACGAGCTGTCGCCGCCCCATCCCCCCGCCAACCTCTCCCATGGCGAACCCTTCATCTGGGTTCATGTGCGCCGAGAGGACGCCGAATGCCGGCCGATCCTGGAGCAAACCGGGCTGGATGATTTCGTCGTTCAGGCTTTGCTCGCCGAGGAGACCCGCCCGCGCTGCACGGTCCACGGCGACGGCGTGGTGCTCAATCTGCGCGGCGTGAACCTTCTGGAGGGCGCCGAGGTCGAGGACATGATCTCGGTGCGCCTCTGGATTGACCGCAAGCGCGTGGTGGGCGTCTGGCTGCGCCCGCTCTATGCGGTGGCCGATCTCATGGCGGCCATTGATCGCGGGGCGGCGCCGTCCACCACCGGCGATCTGGTCTCGCGCCTGGCGCTGCGCCTGGCCGACCGTATGGAACCGGTGATCGCCCACGAGCATGAACGTATCGATGAGCTGGAGGACCGGCTCGAGACGGAAAAGGTCGATGATGCGCGCGCCGAACTGGCCGACATTCGCCACGAGGCGATCATCCTGCGCCGCTTCATCGCGCCCCAGCGCGACGCGCTCACCACGCTGGCCATCGAGGATCTGAGCTGGCTGGACGACCGCGACCGCTCACGCATCCGCGAAGCCGGCGACCGCACGACGCGCATCCTGGAAGAGCTGGAGGCGGTGCGCGAACGCGCGGCCCTGGTCCACGACCAGCTCATGGAAAAACGCGCCGAGCAGATGAACCGCTACACGCTGCTTTTGTCGGTGGTGGCCGCGATCTTCCTGCCGCTGGGCCTGATCACGGGACTGTTGGGCATCAATGTCGGCGGCATTCCGGGGTCGCAGGAGGGTTACGCCTTCTGGGTGGTGTGCGGCCTGCTGGTGGGCATCGGCCTGGTGCAGCTGGCGATCTTCAGATGGATCAAGCTGATCTGAGGGGCGCGGGGCGCCCGCCGATCCCTGAGACGCCTGCGCGTCACGCCCGCCGCATCTCCCGCCTCAACACCACCATCGCCGCAACGCCGATCACCGGTCCGATCGCCAGCGGCAGGAAGGCGTAGCGCCAGCCGATGGCTTCGGCCCAGAGCGGCAGGAGCTGCACGCTGACCACGGTGAGGGCGAAGCCCAGCGCGGTCTGCAGGGTGAGCAGCGAGCCGGCGAGGCCGGCCGGCGCGCGCTCGGCGATGGCGGCGGAGAACTGCGCGGAGTCCGCGATGACGCTGACGCCGTAGACCAGTAAAAGCGCGGCGAGGACGCGGCCGGGCGCATCCCAGGCCAGCGGCGAGAGCAGCGCGCACAGCCCGCTCACCGCCAGTGCGGCGCCGGCGATCTCGGCGCGACCGAACCGGTCGGCGAGCCTGCCTGCAGCGAGGGCTCCGAAGGCGCCCACTGCCACCACGGCGAAGGTGAAGAGGCCGATATCGGGCCCGGCGTCGAGCTCTCTCGCGGCGCGCCAGGCGGCGATGAAGGCGCCCGCCCAGGCCCAGAAGGCGTAGAGCTCCCACATGTGCCCGAGATAGCCGATATTGGCGGCGGCGATGTCGCGGCGTTTGAACGCCGTCATGATCGCGCCGGGGCGGAACGCCGGCGCGCGGGCGAAGGCGGGGCCGGCTTTCGCGGCGAAGATCAGGCCGGCGGCCAGGAGGGCTGCAGCGGCGGATCCGGCGAACGGCGCGCGCCAGTCAAGGTCGCCCAGAAGCGGCGCGGCCAGATGGGGCAGCGCCGAGCCCAGCGTCAGGGCGCCCACCAGAAGCCCCACCAGAAAACCGGCGTCGCCGCGCGCCCAGCTCGCCGCCAGCTTCATGCCCACCGGATAGACCAGCGCCAGCGCCGCGCCGGACGCCAGGCGCAGGCCGATCATCACGCCGCCGCCGGGTTCGGTGAGCAGCGCCAGGGCGCTCGCCGCCGCGGCCAGCACCGCGCCGGTGGCGAACACCGCGCGCGCATCAAACCGGTCGGAGAGGCCCAGCCAGGCGCTGGTCAGGGCGCCGGCGACGAAGCCCAGCTGCACCGCGCTGGACAGCGCCGCGCTTTCAAAGGCGGTGAGAGGCGTGGTGAGGGCGCGCGCCGCCTCAAGGCCGGGCAGCGCCGCGGCGCCGGCGAACCAGACTGACAGCGCGAGCACCTGACACGCCGCAATGACCGCGAGGCTGAAGGGTTTGCCGGTGAAGGACAGGGCGCTTGAAGTCATGGGCGGCGACAGGCGCGAAGAATGTCGCGCTGCCTAACCACGATCGGGCGATGGCGCGCCGGGGTTTGCGGCGTCGCCGGCGGTTTCAAACGGGCGGATCGCGGTGGTGGCGCTGGCCGTGGCGCACAGCACGCCATCGGAATTGTAGAGCGAGCCCTGCGTGAAGCCGACGCTTCGGCCCAGGCGCAAGGTCTCGCCGATGCAGCGGCAGCGATCGCTCATGAGCGGGCGCAGGAAGCTGGTCTTCATCTCCAGCGTCGGCACGGCGGCTTTCAGGTGGGTGCGGATGAACACGGACAGGCTCATGGCCTCATCCAGAAACGCCGTGACGATGCCGCCCTGGACCGAGCCGTTGGGGTTTCGAAAATCGGGCTTGGCCGTGAACCACGCTTCCACCCGCCCTGTTTCGGGATCGAGATCGGCCAGTTCATAGCCCAGATGCCTTGTGGCGGCGGGAAGGTTTTCCGGCGCGGACAGAATCGCCATGAGCTTGGCGCGCGCGCCTGGATCAGACACGGCGGCTAGTCCTTCTTGCGGAAGGATTCCAGGCTCACCACGGTGGCCTCGCCCGAGTCGTCGCCTGCGGCCGCGTCGCGCGCTCGGGCCTCGCCGGGCGCCGGGTCGACATAGTCGAAATGCAGGCGGAAGCCGACGCTGGGATCGTGGAAGCGGGTGACCGCGCGCCATGGCACGCCGAGATATTTCGGCACCCCGCCGAATTTCAGCGTCACCTCGAAGCCGGACTCCTCGATATTGAGATCCCAGAACTGGTGTTCGAGCACCACGGTCATTTCCTCGGGGTAGGCCTTCATCAGGCCCTCATCGATATCGCAGTCCGGATCGGTGGTGCGGAAGCTGAGATAGAAATGGTGGGCGCCGGGCAGGCCTCCGGGACCCGCGGCGCGCTTGATCGCCTGCTTCACCACATCGCGCAGGGCGTCCTGCGCCATGCGGTCGTATCCCATAAGGTCTTTCGCCAAACGTCCCGCGCCCCGTGCCATGGATTGTTCGATGACGAGGGTATCGCCTTAGTCCGGCGCGTCAATCAGCACGCACTGCAGCTGACAGGGGCGGCCGCGAGGGGTAGGACCAGTTCGGGTTCAACGTAAAAGGGCGCTGGCCATGACCAAGACCGAAGACGGCTCCGGCGCCGCAAACCGCCCGCCCGAGACGCTGTTCGCGCCCGCCGCGGTGCGGTCCATGGCCGACGGCGCCGGCGCGCTGGAGCGGATGAAAGCCCTGCGCGACAACCCGATCTCGGTGCTGCCCGACGCGGTCTACAGGACCGACCATCACATCGCGCCGCTGGGTTCGCGCTCGGTGCATTTCCTCGCCGGACCCGACGCGATTCGCGCGGTGATGCAGGATGATTTTCAGGCCTGGCGCAAATCTCCCCTGATCATGCGCATGCTGCGCCCGATCCTGGGAGACGCCATCCTCACCGCCCATGGCGAGAGCTGGCGGCGCCAGCGCATGATCCTGCAACCGGCCCTGTTTAAAAAGCGGATCGCCCGGTTTGCGCCGCTGATGACGGCCGCCGGGCGCAGCGCCATCGCGCGCCTGTCCGCCGGGCCGCAGCCGGTGGAGGTGCACGCGGTGATGAACGACACGACCTTCACCATCATCGAGCAGGCCCTGTTCTCCGATACCGAAGGCTTTGACCGCGCGGCGGTGCGCGGCGCGATCGAGCGTCTGCTGGAGGAGATCGGGCGGCTGCGCTATTCCGATCTTCTGCCGTTTCCAGAATGGGCGCCGCGCATCATGAGCCCCGGCGGCCGGGCTGCGCTGAAGACCTTCCGCACCGCCGCTCTGGCCCAGATCCGGCGGCGGCGCAGCGCTCGCGGCGAGGGCGCGCAGGAAGACGGCGCCGGCGATCTGCTGTCGTTGCTCATGGATGTGCGCGACGAGGAGACGAAAGCGGGTCTCTCCGATATCGACATCCGCGACACGCTGATGACGTTTGTGGCCGCCGGTCACGAGACCACGGCGATCGCGCTGACCTGGTCGCTCTACTGCCTGGCCCATGACCGCGAGGCGCAGGCGCGCGTGCGCGCCGAGGCGGAGCGTGTGTTCGCCGGGGTCGAGGATCCCGGCGCGGGCGAGAGCGCGCAGCTTGTCTTCACCCGCCAGGTGGTCGAGGAGGCGCTGCGCCTGTTTCCGCCCGCGCCGGCGCTGGGCCGGCGGGCGGTGCGCGACACGCATATCAGCGAAACGCCGGTGAAGAAGGGCGATATGGCGCTGCTGGCGTTTTACGCCCTGCATCGCAACCCCGGCTATTGGGACCACCCGGACCGCTTCGATCCAGATCGCTGGAGCCCTGAGCGCCGGCCCGTGGACCGCTATCGCTTCATGGCGTTCGGCGGCGGGCCGAGGGCCTGCGTGGGCGCGCAATTTGCGATGATGGAGGCCTCGCTCATCCTGGCCCAGATCGTCGCGGCGCTGGATGTGGACCCGGTGGACGAGCTCGTGGAGCCGGTCATGCAGGTCACCCTGCGCCCGCGCGGCGGGCTCCGCCTCGTGTTTACGCCGCGCCAGTAAAGCCGTGGCGGTAAGGCGCGGATGATGGCTGCGGGGGGCATGCATGAGGCGGCGGGAGAAAAGTGGGGGCTTCTGTTGCCAGGCGCCCCCGAACCCCGCCTGACCTTGCTAGAGATCAGGACTTAAGTGCGAGAAACCCGCGCTGCTACGCAGCGAGAGCCATCTCTTCAGCATAGTTGTCGTTGGCAACTACTTGAAACGGGCTGGTAACGAAGCCCATTCGGGCGAAAGCAACGTCTTTAGCCATCCGTCGATCCTATTCGGCCCCTCAACGTCCGCCCAACGAACGGGGAAAGATGGTGGTGGAGCCGCCGGGATTCGCACCCGGGTCCGGTCTGGTTATTACACGCGCGTTTATCGCCATAGACCGCCGAAGCGGACAACATGAATATAGGTGATCGCGGGCCCCGGCGAAAGGGGCAGGCGCCGAGCGCGATCACGCTTCACTACGGTGAGTCCCCTCGACTACGCCAGCAGGCCGACCGCGAACAGGGCGATCACGGTCAACACGAACGCCAGCACGTAAACCGGCGCGAGGACGCCAATCCGCAGAATCGCCCCCATCCAGCTCGAGGCGTACATGCCGCGATCACTCAGGACGGCGTAGGCCAGCGGCGCCGCGAGCGTGGTAAGGCCGATGGCGCTGGCCGCAACAGCCGACACCGCTGACAGGTACGCATAGGTCAGCGCCGCTCCGGCGGTGAACGGCATGAGGGCGGCGTGGAAATACACTGAATGGAGGGCGTGCCGGATCAACGGCGCGCGCGGGTGCAGAAGGGCGTTCATCATGGCGAACACCAGCGCCATGGCGATCACGGCCTGGCCGATCGCCAGATTGGCGCGGCGCTCAAAGGCGACTGGATCGCGGGCGATCTGGGCCAGAGCGCCTGCGTCGCCGCCGAGCGTTGGATCAAGAACGCCCTCGCCGATCGGTTCGGGCGGCGGGTTCCAGGGGGGCCGAAACATGGACAGGCGCACCACGACGCCGTCCAGGCCCATCTCAACAATGGAATCGCCGTCGATACGGCTCTGGCCGCCTGTCTCACGGTCCGCCTCACGCTCCGTCTCAACACCTGCCTCGCGCTCTATCTCGATCTCCAGGCCGATCACGGTGAGACCGCCCAGCTGGGTGATGGCGAGAAAGGCGAACACGGCGATTGCGTAGAGCCGCACCGGCGGGGTGAACCGGGCCCGGCGCCCCTCCGCGTAGGCTCGAGCTACTGCGCCAGGGGCGGCGTAGAGCGCGCGGAACGTCGTCCAGAACCGGCCGTCCCAAGAGACAATCCCGTCCACCGCCTCGCGCAACAGGCCCAGGAAGGGCCGGTTCAGGTCCGTCTGCTCCTGACCGCAGGCTGCGCAGAAGCGGTCCCTCACGCGGGCGCCGCAATTGGCGCAGCGCTCCGCCGGTCCCGTCCCGGTCCCAGTCCTTGGCCTGGCCTTGGGCTTGGTGTCTGGCTGATCATCCCCCGTCATGGGCCAAGCCTAGCCGCTTGGCCCTGCACCGTCATGGGGTTTGCATCGGCTTATCCGCTTGTCTTAGCCGCCCGTCATCACAAAGGCGTTCAGCTTGTTGCCGTCCGGATCGCGGAAATAGGCGGCGTAGAAATTGTCGCTGCGCGGGCCCGGCGGGCCCTCATCGGCGGCGCCGTTGTCCATCGCCGTCTTGTAGATTTCGTCCACATGGGCCGCGTCGCGCGCGGCCAAGCCTACCATCACGCCATTGCCGACCGTCGCCGCCTCGCCGTTGAACGGCATGCTCAGCGCGACCCCGGCGGCGCCGCCGGGCTTGCCCCAGGCGATGAAGGTGTCGAACTCCATCATGCGCGGCGTGTCCAGCAGAGCGGCGATCTTGTCATAGAACGCCGCCGCGCGCGGCAGGTCGTTGGTCCCCAGCGTCACATATCCGATCATGGTTCGTCCGCCCGAGTGTTCATTGTATGTTCCACCATTAACGCCACACTGGGACCAAAGCTGCAAGTTAAATGTCGATGTGTGAAGCCCGGCCCACTCAATCCAGCGCCCGGGTCGCCGGCGCCTGGCGGGATGCGCCGATGGACTGAGACTGCCGGCCCGGCTTATCCCCAAAGCCTCGCCTTCAGCGAGTTCGAGAACCGGCTCGATCAAAATTCGCCGAGCCTGCGCCAGTCAGGCGACTATGCGGATCAAAAAAGGAAGCTGGTGGTCCCGTCGCTCGTCATGTTGCCCCGCGCGTCGTATGTCGGCGCGGCTGAGCCGGTCACGCTGGTGACCTGGTTCAACCCGCTATGGCCGAACAGCGTGTCGACATTGATGTGGCTGGCGAAGCTGTAGCCGGTGTTGGAGCGGGTGCGGCTCTCGATCTGGCCGGCCGGGTTGAAGCTGAACGAGTCGGTGTTGTCGTTGGCGGTTCCCGCAAGATCCTGCACCGGCTCGTCGAGGCGCCCGTTCGGCTGGGCCTTAATTCGCTTCGCGCGGCCCGGCCTCACCATCAAAGCTGTAATCGGTGACCGTGCCGTTGCCGCGGGTGAGGGCGGTGCGCCGTCCCAGATCATCATAGGCAAAGCTTGCCAGCACGCCGACGCCGGAGCTCGCGCCGTTCTCGCGGATGGCAGTAAGTTGGCTCGCGACCGTGTAGTCGTACGCCACATAGAACGCGTCCGGCCAGGTCATGCGCGTGCGCCGGGGCGCCGCGTCATACTGATAGCTCACCGTGCCGTTGGGGCTGGCTTGCGAGAGCATGCGCCCGCGCGCATCGAAGGTGTTGGTGATCGTCATCGCGCCGTTCGACGCGGTCAGAAGGTTGGAGAAATTGTGGTGGGTGTGGAAGTCGGGAAGTTAATCTTGGGGAAAAAGACGATAGCGTCTGACACCGAGCACCCTTGCCGGCGCATTATCTTCGCTAAGAGTAACGCTTAATTCCATATGTGGATGACCATCGACATCGTCACGGTCATCCACATCAATGTCTGGTCGCGCTTGATACCAAGTGCCGCCCAGACGGAGCGCATAATAGGAGTAGACCGGAGGCTGTGTTAGTCCACAAAGATCAGCCGTTTCCTCATCCAGTGTCTGTGCGAGGGTTTGTGTATAAACTGATAAGCTGTTTGTAAAAACATACCAATTCTTATCGATCCAAGTCGCCTCCGATGAAAGTGAGTAAATGCCGCCGACGAAAGGGCTGTCAAAAGACCTGACTTCGAATTCAATTTCTGACTCTAGAGGCGAGAGAGTAATATCATTGTAAATTAATCCAGAGCATTGATCATGCGTCCTGTGTACGCCGTACACTTCAACGAGCGAGGTCGAATCAAAGCCTGGAACCGCCACAATTCCTAACAGCAATATCGATACTAATATCATCTGCGGCATATCCTTAGAAGTTGGGCGCCATATCCGTCGGCCTGCGCCTCGCGAGGGTCCGTCGGGTCTAGACCACCTAAAAGGCCAGCATTGATGTGGCCTCCAAACTCGTGGCCCGCTACGAAATAAGCTACGTCCTGCGCAGTCAACGCGTTTGGGCTGACAGTAGTACTTACTGAGCCCGTATCAGTATTATAATGTCGAATTCCGATTCTGCGCCCCTCTGCCGCGCCTCGATAAAACTGAACGTGTCCTCTGTTCTGGTCTGCAGCAGCAAAGATAGGCGTTCCTAACGGATATTCTGGGCTTTCGCTGCCTAAAATCAGCCCGTTGCTAAGCATAAAGCCATATCGATCATCGTAACCCCACGTGCTGCGTTCAGGAACCATGCCGGCCCGTCGGGCGCAATCGACCGCATTTCTTATGAGCGCGTTGCGACTGTTTTCGCCGAGGTCTTCACCGCCGACATTATCCCCTCCGTCCTCGCTTCCACCACCACCACCACCGGGCCCGCCCCCGAAAAGCCGAACACCGCCGGAATTCCCAAAGCCGAATCGGCCCGGCGCATTGTTCCAACACTCCATGTACTGAGTACCGTTTTTGGTGCCGATGGGGCGGCAATGATCAAAGGTTTCTCTCTTAGGGTTTTTCAAGCGGCTCAACCCCCACGGATCGGTGAAGTTCACCGGATCTCCGCCCACATAGGCGTAGAGGTTCATCCCGCCTGAGTGGCCTATGGGATCGGTCTGCATGAAGCGCATGAGGCCTGGGTGGTAGGCGCGGTTTTTGGAGTGATAGACGCCGGCGGCGGCGATCCACATCTGGCCGGTGTACTGGTAGAGGCCGGTATTGGCGGGGTTATGCGTCGCGCCGTCGTTCATCCACCAGGACGCCATGGTTCCTTGGCCACCCTCGCCTTATCCCCCGCCTGGCGCCGGGTTTCGGCGCCGGATGGCTTTATCGAATCGTCTGGCGCGCTAGTCTTGGCGCTGTTGCTTTTTAAGGATGGCCGCCATGGCGCTCGCTGACCCTTCGCCCCACGACGGATCGCCCGGGTCCGGCTCGCCCATCGAGCGGGCCTATCTCGATCTGCTGCGCGAGATCATGGAGGCAGGCGAGGATCAGAGCGATCGCACGGGCACCGGCACGCGTGGCGTGTTCGGCCGGCAGATCCGCTGTGATCTCAGCCACGGATTTCCGCTGCTCACCACCAAGAAGGTGCATTTCAAGTCCATCGCGGTGGAGCTGTTATGGTTCATCAAGGGGATGACCAATGTACGCTGGCTGCAGGAGCGCGGCGTGAAGATCTGGGATGAGTGGGCCGACGAAGACGGCGAGCTCGGCCCGGTCTACGGCAAGCAATGGCGCCGCTGGGAAGGGCCGGGGGGCGAAGAGATCGACCAGCTCGCCAATCTGATCGAGCAGATCAGGACCAGCCCCGATAGCCGCCGCCATGTGATCAGCGCCTGGAACCCGGCCGACGTGCCGTCCATGGCGCTGCCGCCCTGCCACACTCTGTTCCAGTTCAAGGTGCTCGGCGGCCGGCTGCATCTGCAGCTCTATCAGCGCTCCGCCGACATGTTCCTGGGCGTGCCGTTCAATATCGCCAGCTACGCGCTGCTGCTGGCCATGGTGGCGAAAATCACCGGCTATGAGCCGGGCGAATACGTCCACACGTTTGGCGATGCGCACATCTATTCAAACCATGTGGACCAGGTGAACGAGCAGCTCTCGCGCACGCCGCGCGCTCTGCCGCGCCTGATCCTCAATCCGGCTGTCACGGATCTCTTCGCGTTCGAGTATGAGGACATCGCCATAGAGGGCTATGACCCCCATCCGGGGATCAAGGCGCCGGTGGCGGTATGACCCGTCCCCGTCTGGCCGTCGTGGTGGCCGTTGCGAAGAATGGCGTGATCGGCCGGGATGGTGATCTGCCCTGGCGGATTCCGTCTGACCTGAAACGCTTCAAGGCGGCGACGCTGGGCAAGCCGGTGATCATGGGGCGCAAGACCTGGGAGAGCCTGCCGAGGAAACCCTTGCCCGGACGGCCCAATATCATCGTCAGCGGCTCCCTGGCGGCGGCGCCTGGCGCGCAGGTGGTCTCCAGCGTCGAGGCGGCGCTGGACGCCGGCGCGGCGGCCGCCGCCGAGTGCGGCGCGGGTGAGGTGTGCCTTATCGGCGGCGCGCGGCTCTACGCCGACATGCTTCACCTTGTGGACCGCATCCATCTGACTGAGGTGGATCTGGAGCCGGACGGCGACGCGGTGTTTCCCGCCCTCGATCCTGAAGCCTGGCGCGAGATCAGCGCCGAGCGTGTGGAGCCGGGCCCGGACGACGACGCGGGCTTCACCGTGCGCCTCCTTGAGCGGATCAAGGCCTCGAAATAGGCTTCCGGGGTGAGGCGGCGCGCCGCGCCTTGTCCGGTTTTACTTGAACCGGAGGGCGCAACCCGCCACATACGGGGCAAGCGCGATCAAGCGATATCCATTGCAGGAGCGGGGAAATACATGCCCTGGAACGATAATTCAGGCGGCGGAGGCCCATGGGGCTCCGGCGGCGGCGGCAACAACAACAATCCGTGGGGCCAGGGTCCGCGCCGTCCCGGCGGCGGTGGCGGTGGCCAAGGCGGTCCGGGCAATGAGCCCGACCTTGAAGAGCTGATCCGGCGCTTCCAGCGCTGGCTCAAGGGTCTCTCCGGGGGCGGCGGCTCCGGCGGTTCGGGCGGCTCCGGCGGCGGCGGCGGCAAGGGCGCCGGCGGCGTGATCGGCATCGCCGTGCTCGTCGCCGCGGTGGCCTGGCTCGTGTGGCCGGGCAATTTCTATTACATCGTCAGCACCGACCAGGCCGGCGTCGTGCTTCGCTTTGGCGAGTATTCGCGCACCGCGAGCCCGGGTCCGCACCCCAAGCTGCCGTATCCGCTGGAGACCGTGCTTCTGCCCGGCGTGACCACCACCAATGAGGTCGAGGTCGGCGCGGTCGACGCGGAAAGCCTGATGATCACGCAGGACGAGAACATCGTCGATGTGGACTTCGTGGTGCAGTGGCGGGTTGATCTGAGCTATCCCGAAGGGGTTCGCGACTTCCTGTTCAATGTCCGCGACCCTGAAGGCACCGTGAAGGTGGTCGCCGAATCGGCGATGCGTGAAGTGGTCGGCACCACCGAGTTGATCCCCATCATCACCACCGGCCGCGCCGAGCTGGCGACCCGCGCCCGCGGCATCATCCAGGACACCCTGGACAGCTATCGGGCCGGCATCCAGATCCTTGAAGTCCAGCTCAGCGAATCGTCGGCTCCGGCTGCGGTGATCGATGACTTCCGCGATGTGGACCGGGCCCGCCAGGACGCCACCCGCTTCCAGCTGGAAGCCCAGCGCGACGCCAACCAGGTCGTGCCGGAAGCCCGCGGTGACGCGGCGCGTCTGCTGGAGGAAGCCCGCGGCTATCGCGACCAGGTGGTCGCCCAGGCCGAGGGTGAAACCGCCCGCTTCAACTCGATCTATCAGCAATACGCCCTGGCGCCCGAAGTCACGCGCCGGCGCATGTTCCTGGAGACGATGGAGCGGGTGCTGGGACGCTCCGAACTCATCATTCTCGATCAGGGCGGAGAAGGCTCGGGCACCGTGCCGTACCTGCCGCTCGACCAGCTCGGCCGCGCGCGCGGCGAGCGCTCGCAAGCGGCCGGCTCCGGTCAGGGAGGCAATTAAGCCATGCGCATTCTTACCCTCATCATTGCGGCGCTGGTGATCATCGCCGCAATCGTGGCTTCAACCGCCACCTACACCGTGAACGAGCGCCAGCAGGCTCTCGTGCTGCGCTTCGGCAAGGTGACCGCCGTGGTCAACGAGCCGGGCGACGAAGACCCGGGCCTCCACTTCAAGGCCCCCTTCATCGACGACGTGATCTACTTCGAAAAGCGCAACATGGAATTCGACATGCGTCCGGCGGAAATCCTCGCCGCCGACCAGGAGCGCCTGGTCGTGGACGCCTTCCTGCGCTTTCGGATCACCAATCCGCTGCGGGTCTATCAGACCGCCCGCGACGAGCGCGGCCTGCGCGAGCGCCTGCGCCCGCTCATGGACGACTCCCTGCGCGGTGTGATCGCCTCGATCAACTCCAACGAGGTGATCTCCGGACAGCGCTCCTCGCTCATGGACCGCATCGAATCCGCGGTGGCCGCCCAGGTGGCCAACCAGGATCTCGGCGTGGAAGTCATCGACGTGCGCATCCTGCGCGCCGACCTTCCCCAGCAGGTGACCGAGCAGGTCTTCCAGCGGATGGCCTCCGAGCGTCAGCAGGAAGCCCAGCTGGTGCGCTCGCGCGGTGAAGAGCTGGCCCTGGAGATCCGGGCCGGCGCCCAGCGTGAAGCCACGGTGATCCGCGCCAACGCCCGGGCCGAAGCCGACCGCATCCGCGGTGAAGGCGACGGCCGGAGGAACCGGATCTACGCCGAGGCCTACAGCCAGGACGTGGAGTTCTTCCGGTTCTACCGCTCCATGATCGCCTATGAGAACGCCCTGCGCGACGGCACGCCCATCGTGGTGCCGCCCGACAGCGAGTTCTTCGAGTATTTCCGCTCCGAGAGCGGCGGGCCCAACTAGCCTCGACTCGCATCTCGCACACTGGAACGGCCGGGCTCCAACGAGCCCGGCCGTTTTCGTTTGTGCCCGCAAACAGCCCCTCAAACGCACGTGCGCCATGGTGAAGCGCGGCGCGGGCGTGTTAGACATTCATTAATCGTTTGAACCGACTGACCGACCGGAGCCGCCGATGCGCCTGTTCGCCGCCCTCTGCGCCGTCGCCCTGCTGGCCGGCGCTGCGCCGATCTTCACTGCGAGCGCCCAGCCCAATGACGGATTCGCCGACCTCAATGACCGTCTGAGCCCTGCGGTGGTGAACATCGCCACGGCCCAGCGCCTCGGTGAAGACGACGGGCTGCCGGTCTTCCCGCCGGGTTCGCCGCTGGAGCGCTTCAACGATCTTCTGGGCGAGGGGCCGCGCATGGCGCGCTCGCTGGGCTCTGGCTTCGTCATCGACGCGGCCGGGCTGGTGGTCACCAACAACCACGTCATCGACGAGGCCGACGAGGTGGAGGTCGTGTTCCAGGACGGACGCATCCTGCCCGCGGAGATTATCGGGCGCGATCCGGCCACCGACATCGCCGTGCTGCGCATCAATGCCGGCGCGCCGCTCGCCTTTGTGGAGTGGGGCGATTCCGATGCGGCGCGCGTGGGCGAATGGGTGGTGGCCATCGGCAACCCGTTCGGTCTGGGCGGCTCGCTCACCGCCGGCGTGATCAGCGCGCGCGGCCGCGAGATCGGCGGGCGCTATGATGACTATCTGCAGACCGATGTGGCCATCAATCGCGGCAATTCCGGCGGTCCGCTGTTCAATATGGACGGCGATGTGATCGCAGTGAACACGGCGATCTTCTCGCCCACCGGCGCCAGTGTCGGCATCTCCTTTTCCGTGCCCAGCGCCGTGGCGCGCCCCGTGGTCGACCAGCTTGTGGAGTTTGGCGAAACCCGGCGCGGCTGGCTGGGGGTGAATGTGCAGGCGGTGACCGCCGACATGGCCTCCGCCATGGGTCTGGCCGAGGCGCGCGGCGCGGTGATCACCCGCATCGATCCTGAAGGCCCTGCGGCCGGCTCGGGGCTCGAGACCGGCGACGTGGTGCTGGCCTTTGACGGCCGCCCCGTGGCCGACGACCGCGCCTTGCCTCGCATCGTCGCTGATACTGCGCCCGGCACGCAGGCGTCCGTCGAGGTGTTCCGCCGCGGCGCGCCGGTCACGCTCACCGTCACGGTGGAGCGCCTGGACGAGGGCGACGCGGCGCGCGCGCCCTCCAGTGCCGGCGACGCCGACCCGGCCGCACCGGAGCTGCTTGCGGCGTCTGACACCCTGTTCGGCATGACGCTGGAACCGCTCACCGAGACGCTGCGCCGGCGCTTTCGCATCCATCCCGACGCCGAAGGCCTGGTGGTGGTCGAGATCGACCCCGCCAGCGACGCCGCCGGCAAGGTGCGCCCGGGCGACGTGGTCGAAGAGATCGCCTGGACACGGGTGGAGACGCTGCAGGCGGCCCGTGATCTGGTCGAACAGGCTGGCGGCAGCCCGATCCTCTTCAGCCTCAACCGCCAGGGTCAGTATGTGCTGGAGACCCTGCGAGGGTAGGGCGGTGGTCCGCTCACCCGCTCTGATGGTGTGCGGCGCGCGCCGATGACTCCCGATATCCTGCTTCTCGCCGGGCCGACCGCCAGCGGCAAGACGGCGCTGTCGCTGCACGCGGCGCGGGCGCTGAACGGCGAGATCGTCAACGCCGATTCCATGCAGGTCTATGCCGGGCTCGACATCATCGCCGCCCAGCCCGGCCCTGACGAAAAAGCCGCTGCGCCCCATCACCTGTTTGCGCAGATCAATCCGGGCGAGCGCTGCTCGGTGGGGCGCTGGGCGCTCCTGGCGCTGGAGCGCATCGAGGACATCACTGGGCGTGGGCGCACGGCGATTCTGGTGGGCGGGACCGGGCTCTACTTCAAGGCGCTCACCGACGGGCTGGCGCCGGCGCCGGATATTCCAGACGACATCAACGACGCGGTGCAGGCGCTTTACGAGCGCGGCGGGCTGGAGGCGTTGCGCGCCGAGGCCGAGTCCGCCGATCGGCTGGGCGCCGCGCGCATCAAGGCGGGCGACCGACAGCGATTGATGCGGATTATCGCGGTGAAGCGGGCCAGCGGCGCGGCGCTCTCCGATCTGCAGGCTGAGACGACTCCGCTTGTTGATCGCGAACGCTGGCGCGGCGTGGTGATCCGGCCGCCCCGCGGCACGCTCTATGCGCGCATCGAAGCGCGGTTCGACCAGATGCTCGCCGCCGGCGCCCTGGACGAGGCGCGGTTGCTGGCCGCACGCGGGCTCGATCCGGCCTTGCCGGCGATGAAGGCGGTGGGCGTTCCGCCCCTGCTGGATCATCTGGCCGGACGCATAGACCTTAAGACCGCGATCGAGCTCGCCAAGCGGGACTCCCGGCGCTTCGCCAAGCGGCAATTTACCTGGTTCTCCAACCAGCATTCGGGGTGGGCGCGCATCGAAAGCCTTGACCCGGACGATCAGCGCGAGGAGCTTGCGCGCCTTCTAAAGTCCGAATTCGGAGCCGGGTGAATGCCCCTCTATGAAGCCGATATCGACCCGGAGCCGATCCGTTCGCGAACGGTGGCGCTGATCGGTTATGGCAATCACGGGCGCTCCCACGCGCTCAATCTGCGCGATTCAGGGGTGGAGGGCGTTCTGGTCGGCCTGCGGGGCGGCTCGGCGTCGGCGGCCAAGGCGACCGCGGACGGCTTCGAGGTGGTGAGCCTTGAGGACGCCGCGCGGCGGGCCGACGTGCTCTCAATCCTGGCCGCCGACGAAGCGCACAAGGAAATCTGGGAGACAAAGCTGGCCCCCCATGCGCGCGCGGGCCAGTGCCTGATGTTCTGCCACGGCTTTTCGGTGGATTACGGCCTGGTGGATCCGCCTGAAGGCTTCGACGTGGTGCTGGCCGCCGCCAAGGGACCGGGCGGGGCGGTGCGCACCGCGTTTGAAAGGGGCGGCGGGCTGGTCGGCTTTTACGCCGTGCACCGCGACGCCACGGGGGAGGCGGGCGCCATCGCCAGGGCCTATCTCGCGGCGCTTGGATGCGGGCGGGCCGGCGTGCACGAATCGTCGTTCAAGGAAGAGGCGCTCGCCGACATTCTGGGAGAGCAGGCGGTGCTGGTGGGCGGCATGTGCGCCCTGGCGCGCGAAGGCTTCGAACAGCTCACCGCCGCCGGGATCAGCTCGGAGATGGCCTATATCGACACGGTCCACGAGCTTAAATACATCGCCGAACTGATCCATGAGCGCGGCATTCACGGCATGTACGCAGCGATCTCCGACACCGCCGAGTTCGGCGCGCACGAAGTTGAGGGCCCGATCCGCGAGGCGGTGCGCCCGGTCTTCGAGGCCATCGTGAAGGACGTCACGGCCGGTGATTTCGCCCGGCGCTGGGTGGCCGATTACGAGAACGGCCGCGCACGCCTGCTCGACATGCGCGCGAAAGCGGGCGAGCATCCGCTGGAGAAGGCGGGCGAGACGATGCGGGGCGCGTCCCGCCGGCGCGCCGAATAAACGCCGCAATCAAAGCGCCTAAGCGCGCGCTCCGCGGCCCGGAACTTGCTGGGCCCGCTGCGTACCTGAATTGAAGACTGCACCCGCCATGGACGCTTTTCTCCGCTTTATCACCCGCCTTGATTCGCGCGCCGTGCGCGCGGTCTGGATTACGCTGGCGCTGTTCGCGCTGGTGATCGGCGTCTTCGTGGTTGGCCGCTTTGTGCTCGACATTGAACAGGATTCGGTGCGCGACTGGTTCTCCGGCGCGTCGAACCAGTGGTACGCGCTGCCGGCCACGATCGTGCTGTTCATCCTTCTGGCGTTCGTGGGCGCGCCCCAGTTCGCGCTGATCGCCGCAGCGGTTTTCGCCTTTGGGCCGGTGCAGGGCTTTTTCTATTCCTGGATCGCAACGCTGATCTCGGCGAGCGTCAATTTCTGGCTCGGCCGGTTTCTGGGCGCCGACACCGTGCGCCGCTATGGCGGCAAGACGGTCAACCGAATCTCGGCGTTCGTGGGCAAGAACGGCTTCTGGGCCAGCCTGATCGTGCGCATCGTGCCCAGCGCGCCCTTCATCGTGGTCAACATGGCCGCCGGGGTATCGCACATGGGCTTCTTCCCCTTCCTGGCCGGCCTCGGCGTCGGGGTGATTCCCAAGACCGCGATCATTGCGTTTTTCGGCGGCTCGCTCATGGCGCTTTTCGCCGGAGGCGGCTGGACGGCCGTGCTGGCGCTGGCCGCTGCGGCCGCCGCTTGGGTCGGCTTCATGCTTTACGCCCGCAAGCTGCTGCGCAGTGATGACGGGCCCATGGGCGGCGGACCCGGCTGAACAGGCTGCTGAACGCACCCGCCGGGCTGAGTGTGAGGCGGGCGGACGGCTTGCAATCGGCGTCGGGGCGTCGCACAAGGAACACACTTGAAAATTAAATCCCGTGGTGACGAGAGTCGCCGACGGGCGGCCGCATGAAACGGGAAAGCGCATGTTCTCAAGCGTGTTCGGGCTCCTCTCTGCTGACATCGCCATCGACCTTGGCACGGCGAACACGCTTGTTTACGTGAAAGGCCGCGGTGTCGTGCTGAACGAGCCGTCCGTGGTGGCCTACAAGATCGAAAAAGGCCGCAAGCACGTGCAGGCGGTCGGCGCGGAAGCCAAGCTGATGCTCGGCAAGACGCCCGGCAATGTCGAGGCGATCCGTCCCATGCGCGACGGCGTCATCGCCGATTTCGACGTCGCCGAAGAGATGATCAAGCACTTCATCCGCAAGGTTCACAATCGCCGGACCTTCGTCAGCCCGCAGGTCGTGATCTGCGTGCCGTCGGGCGCCACGGCGGTGGAGCGCCGCGCGATCCATGAAAGCGCGAGCCTGGCCGGCGCGCGCAAGGTCTATCTCATCGACGAGCCCATGGCCGCCGCGGTCGGCGCCGGGCTGCCCATCGACGAGCCCACCGGCTCGATGATCGTGGACATTGGCGGCGGAACCACCGAAGTCGCTGTGATGAGCCTGTCGGGGATTGTCTATTCGCGCTCGGTGCGCGTGGGCGGCGACAAGATGGACGAGTCCATCATCAACTATATCCGCCGCTCGGCGAACCTTCTCATCGGCGAGACCAGCGCCGAGCGAATCAAGAAGGAAATCGGCTCGGCCACCCCGCCGCCCAAGGGCGAGGGCCTGACGCTGGAGATCAAGGGCCGCGACCTGATGAACGGCGTGCCGCGCGAAATCGTCGTCACCGAAGCGATGATCGCCGAAGCGCTGTCCGAGCCCGTCGAGCAGATCGTCGAAGCGGTCAAGCAGGCGCTTGAAGCGACCCCGCCGGAACTGGCCGCGGACATCGTGGACAAGGGCATCGTGCTCACCGGCGGCGGCGCGCTTTTGAGAAACCTGGACACCGAGCTTCGCGACCGCACGGGCCTTCCTGTCAGCCTCGCCGACGACCCGCTGTCCTGCGTGGTGCTCGGCTGCGGCAAGGCGGTGGAGAATCTGCGACTGTGGCGGCCCATCCTGGCCGAGGCGGTCTAGCGCCGCGTCATTAGGAGGATCGCGCGACCGTGGCCAGACGACCGGGGCGCCGACATTCTGACGAGGGCGTACGCTTTCCCCTCGCGCTGACCGGGCTCTGCCTGATCATCGCCGCTCTGCTGCTCTGGCTCGATCGTCCCGAAGCGCGCTTTGAGCCCTTGAGCGACGCGCGCGCAAGCTTCAACGACGCCGCCCTGCCGGTGCTTCAGTTCGCCGGAGAGCCCTTGCGCGGCATGGGCAATATGGGTCCCTGGTGGCGCCGTCAGATGGAGCTCGCCGAGGAGAACCGCGCCTTGCGCCTGCGCGCCGCCGAGCTGCGCGCCTGGCGCGACGTCGCCCTCGCCCTGCAGGAGCGCAACCGGCGCTATGAGGACATGCTCAACGTCCACGGACCCGATATGGGCGCGCGAATCAGCGCCTGGACCGTGGCCGACCAGTCCACCGATTTCGTGCGCTCGCGCCTGGTGGCCGCCGGATCGGATCAGGGCGTGGAGACCGGCCTTCCGGCGGTGAACATTTACGGCCTGATCGGGCGGACCGTGGATGTGGGCCGGCAAAGCGCGCGCGTCCTCATGCTCACCGATTTCAACAGTCGGGTGGCGGTGATGGCTGACCGCTCCAACGCCCGCGCGCTTCTGGTGGGCGACAACACCGACTTTCCGCGCATGGAATATCTGGGCCGCGATCCCGATCTGGTTGAAGGCGACCGCATCGTCACCTCCGGCGACGACAATGTGATGCCGCGCGGCCTGCCCGTGGGCGAGGCGGTGCGCGACCGGGACGGGCGCTGGCGCGTGGCGCTGTACAGCCGCACCGCGCCCATTGATCTGGTGTGGATCTGGCCGTTTGATTCGGTCGACGCGCCGGGCTCGGCGCTGGAAGAGGGCGGCTCCCCGCTCACCGCCGAGGGCGAGGCGGGGACGATCGCACCGCTGGCGCCGGCCCCGGACAGCGGGGCTGAGACCGGCACGCAGACCGCCGGAGAGCCGGGTTCCGGTTCAGGCGGCGATGCAGCTGTGGAGGATGGCCGCTAATGCGTGCGCCCATGGACACCAAGTCGACCTGGCCGGGGCTCGCCGCCTTCGCGGTGACGCTGTTTCTGGCGCTCCTGGCCTATGCGGTTCTCGGTCGCGCCGGGGTCACCGGGCCGATCCTGATCAATCTTCCGCTGATCACGCTGTTTGTGTGGTCGCTGCGCCGGCCCTGGTTCATTTCCCCGCCGGTGCTTTTGATCGTCGGCGTATTGCAGGACCTGCTCATCGGCGCCCCCGTGGGCGTATGGGCGCTGGCCTATATCGCCGCCTTCTCCATCGCGCGCGACCGCGAGACGGACGGGGCCGGCCGCGATGTGGGACCGGTGAGCGCGCGCTTTGCGGCGCTGGCCGCTATCGCCTACGCCGGCGCCTGGGCGGCCGGCAGCGCCGCCATCGGCGCCCCGGCCGCGCTTGGAGCGTTGATTAGCGAGGGATTGCTCACCATCCTTCTGTTTCCGGTTTTCGCCTGGCTGTTCGCCCGGCGCCGGGAGCGGTCGGCGTTTTCTTAAGCCCTCGCGGGCGAGACTGGCCGTCACACCGGGATAGAGAGACTGCGATGCAGCGCGACAAGCAGGAAAGCCAGGCCCGGTTCAATCGGCGCGCCCTGCTGATGGGCGTCGCCGGCGTCGCCGTGTTCGCGGGCCTGGGCGCGCGCCTGTATTCGCTGCAGATCCTCGAGCAGGAGCGCTACCGCACCCTCTCTGACGACAACCAGTTCAACTACCGCCTCCAGCCGCCCGCCCGTGGTCGCCTCCTGGACCGCTTCGATCAGGCGCTGGCGGAGAATCGCGACAGCTACCGGCTGATGATCGTGCCCGAACAGGCCGGCGATCCACGCGCCGCGCTGGACCGCCTGGCCCGCTTCATGCCGCTCAGCGAGGAGCGCATCGAGCGGCTGGTGCGCGAGATCCGGCGCTCGCCGCGCTTCCAGCCGGTGACCATCGCGGAGGATCTCGACTGGGAGACCTTCACCCGGATCAACCTGCACCTGCCCGAGCTGTCGGGCATCACCCCCGATGTGGGCGAAGTGCGCACCTATCCCTATCCCCAGGCCTTCGCCCATGTGACCGGCTATGTGCAGTCTGCGCCGGCCAACCAGGCGGAAAATGATCCGCTCCTGCTGCATCCCGGCTTCCGTGTCGGACGCTCGGGCGTCGAGGCCTACGCCGAGGACGCCCTGCGCGGCGAGGCGGGCCAGCTGAAGGTGGAGGTGAACGCCTTCGGCCGCGTGATCCGCGAACTGCCCGGGCAATCGGTGCAGGCGGTGGCCGGCGAGGACGTGCGCCTGTCTGTGGATCTGCGCGCCCAGCGTGCGGCCATGACCGCGCTGGACGGCCAGTCGGGCGCGGCGGTGGCTATGGACATCACCAATGGCGAGATCCTCGCGCTCGCCTCTTCCCCCAGCTTTGACCCCAACGCCTTCGTGCTGGGCATCGCCCAGGACGCGTTCGACGCGCTGAACTCCAACCCCTACCGGCCGCTCTTCAACAAGGCGACCACGGGGCTGTATTCGCCCGCCTCCACGGTGAAGGGGATGGTGGCGCTCGCCGCGCTGACAGAAGGCGTATTCGAGCCTGACGAGCGCATCCGGTGCACCGGATCGACACGGCTGGGCAATCGCACCTTCCACTGCTGGCGGCGCGAGGGCCATGGCAACGTCAATTATCATGACGCGGTGAAGACCAGCTGCGACATCTTCTTTTACGAGGCCGCGCGGCGCCTGGGGATCGAGCGCTGGCGCGACATCGCGCTGAAGTGCGGCATGGGCGAGCTGTTTGATATCGGCATCTCCATCCCACAGCGCGCCGAGGGCCTGGTGCCAAGCCCGGCCTGGAAGCGCGCGCGCCGGGGCCTGCCCTGGACCACGGGCGACACGTATAATGTCGGCATTGGCCAGGGCGATCTTCTGACCTCGCCGCTACAGCTGGCGGTGATGACCGCGCGCGTGGCCACTGGCAAGCGGGTGGCGCCGACGCTGTTTCCGCGCGGGCCGGACCATGAGTTTGAGGATCTGGGCTTCGATCCCGAGATCCGCGAACGCGTGCACCAGGCCATGCGCGCCGTGGTGAACGAGCCGGGTGGCACGTCTTACTGGACCCTGGACGCCGGGCGCGGGCTGGGGATTGAGGGCGTGGAGATGTGCGGCAAGACCGGCACCGCCCAGGTCTATTCCATCTCGGCCGAAGAGCGCGCCGCTGGCCTGCGCGGGCAGGACGACCTGCCCTGGCGGCTGCGCAATCACGGCCTGTTCATCGGCTACGCCCCGGCGTCGAGCCCGCGCTATGCGGTCGCCGTGGTGGTGGAGCATGGCGGGGGCGGCTCCAGCTCCGCCGCGCGCCCGGCCCGCGATATCCTGCGCGACCTGGTCGAGCGCGATCCGGCCGCCCGTCCCGTTGGCCCGGTGGCCACCGCGCCGCGTGCGGCCAACGACGCCAGCGCGGAGGGCTGACCCATGGCGGTCTTCACCCAGTCGGTTCCGCGCGGGTTTCGCGAAAAGCTCTATGAGATCAACTGGGCCTTTGTCCTTCTGATCCTGCTGATCGGCTCCATCGGGGTGGCCATGCTCTACTCGGTGGAGGGCGGCTCCTGGGATCCCTATGCGGCGCGCCACGCCATCCGCTTCACCGGCGGCGTGGGCCTGATGGTGGGCGTGGCGCTGTTTCCGCCGCGTTTCTGGATGGGGATCGCCTATCCCGCCTTTCTGGGCGCCCTGCTTTTGCTGGTGGGGGTGGAGCTTTTCGGCGCCACCGCCATGGGCGCGCAGCGCTGGCTGGATATTGGACCGATCCGGATCCAGCCGTCCGAATTGATGAAGATCGCCCTCGTGCTGGCGCTGGCGCGCTATTATCACGACCTGCCCGAAGAGCGGGTCTCGAGCCTTGGCGGGCTGATGATCCCGGCGGCGATGATCGGGGCGCCCATGGGCCTCATCGTGCTGCAGCCCGATCTTGGCACCTCGGTGCTGCTGGGCGCCACCGGCGCGGCCATCGTGTTCATGGCGGGCCTGTCCTGGAAAGTGATCCTGGGCGCGCTCGGCTTCGCGGTCACCGGCGCCTGGGTGTATCTACAATACTTCATCGCGCCCTATCAGCTGTCGCGCATCCAGACCTTCCTGGACCCCGAGGCCGATCCCATGGGCGAGGGCTATCAGATCCTGCAGTCGAAGATCGCGCTGGGCTCCGGCGGGGCCACCGGCAAGGGCTTCATGGAAGGCAGCCAGGCGCACCTGAACTTCCTGCCGGAAAAGCAGACCGACTTCATCTTCACCATGCTGGGCGAGGAATTCGGCTTTATCGGCGGCACGTTCGTGCTGGTGCTCTATGCGCTGGTGCTGGCCAATTGCGTCCTCATCGCCGCCTCGTGCAAGTCCACCTTCCTGCGGCTCACGGTGATGGGCGTGGCGACCACGTTCGCGCTCTATGTCTTCATCAATGTGGGCATGGTGATGGGGCTGTTGCCGGTGGTGGGCGTCCCGCTGCCGATGATCTCCTATGGCGGCACGGTGATGATCACGGTGCTGTTCGGGCTGGGGTTGATTCTCGGGTCCCACGTCCATCGCGGCGCCGAGCCGCCCAAAGGCGCGGGCCTGTTCGGCTAGGCCGCCCCGGGTCGCTCGCCGGCCCACGCCCCGCGCAAGCGGCTCCTGATCTGGCGTGCATGCTTGATCTTTCAGCCCGTTTCGCTCACCCTCCGCGGCAATCGGCTGCAGCCTGTCAGGGCGCGGCGCGACGAGCGCGCGCATCGGGCCGCGCGCCGGGGAGGGGAGTTTACATACATGGCGATGGGCGGTTCTGCGTCTCACGGCACCTGGAATTCCAGATTCGGATTCCTCATGGCCGCGATCGGGTCCTCGGTGGGCCTGGGTAATTTCTGGCGCTTTCCGTACACGGCGGGCGAAAACGGCGGCGCGGCCTTCGTGCTGGTTTATCTGATCTGCGTGGTGCTGATCGCCTTCCCGATCCTCATCGCCGAACTCAGCGTCGGCCGCCACGCCCGCGCCAGCGCCGTTGGATCCACCCGCAAGATGGCGTTCGACGCCGGCGCCAGCGAGCTCTGGTCCATCGCCGGCTGGGTCGGCATGGCCGGCGGCGTGCTGATTTTGTGCTTCTATTCGGTCGTGGCCGGATGGGTCGCCGCCTATGTCTTCCAGATGATCCAGGGCGCTTTCGTGGGCATGGACGCGGCCACCGTTTCTGATCAGTTCGGCGCGCTGGTGGGCGACACCAACACCGTGATCGCCTGGCACAGCTTCTTCATGCTGATCACCGTGGGCATCGTGTGTTTCGGTGTGACTGCAGGCATCGAGCGGGCGGTGACGATCCTCATGCCGCTCTTCTTCATCATGCTTCTGGGCATGGTGGTCTACGCCGCCATCGCCGGCGATTTCGGCGCCGCGGCCACCTATCTCTTCGCCGTGGACCTGGGCGAAATCCGGCCTTCCACCGTGCTGGAGGCGCTCGGCCAGGCCTTCTTCTCCATCGGGGTGGGCTCGGCGATCATGATCACGTACGGCTCCTATCTCAAACGCAACGACAATCTGCCCCAGTCCTCCGTGATCATTGCGGGCGCCGATACGCTGGTGGCGATCATCGCCGGCTTTGCGATCTTCCCCTTTGTGTTCGCCTTCGGGCTGCAGCCTGACGCCGGGCCGGGCCTGTTCTTCCAGACCCTGCCGGCGGCCTTCGCCCAGATGCCCGGCGGCCAGTGGGTGGGCACCGCCTTCTTCGCGCTCGCCTTCATCGCCGCGCTGACCAGCTCGATCTCGCTGCTGCAGGTGATCGTGGCCTTCGGCGAGGAGCACACCGATTTCGGCCGCGTGGGGTCTGCGCTGTTCTTCGGCGCGATCATCTTCCTTCTGGGCATCGCTGCGGCCATGTCGGGCGATTTTTTCAACCTGCTCGACGTGGTGTCGGGCAAGTTCCTGCTGCCGCTGGGCGGCTTGCTGATCGCGCTCTTCACCGGCTGGGTGGTCTCCAAGGCGCTGATGCGCAAGGAACTGGCGGAAAGCTCCGACGGCTTCTTCGGCTATTGGCGCTTCACCATCCGCTATCTCGCCCCCATCGCGGTGGGCCTGATCATCATCGCGGGCCTCGCCGACACGTTCGGCATCGCGCTGCCCTTCATCGGCGGCTAGAGCCGGCGAGCGGCCAGCACGGCCAGCCTCAAACGACGAACGGCCCCGCCATGCGCGGGGCCGTTTTCGTTTGGGGCCTGTGATGTGAGCCGCGGGGGACCGTTCGTCCCTCTGGCATCAAGGGCGAGGCCAGGGCGCCGGGGATGAACGGTTTCAACCGCAGACGCTCCTGCTTCACCCGGAAACCAGCCGCTCCCACGATTTTTGCGGTAAGTGGATACCCTCAAGAAGTCGCATAAACGCCCGGCGGACCGCCCGAGAGGGGCGCGCATTTTACGGGGATATCGCTCCGGATATCAGTGGAATTCCTGGGGCCGGAAACCGTGTACGGACCAATATACTTCAGATGTGAAGCGACATGGGCCGTGTGAGGCTAGTCCGCGCCCTGCCTCGGCAACAACCCGATCAGCTCCACGGCGCTCGCTGCGATCACCGTGCCCGGGGGATAGACCGCCGCGGCGCCCATCTCTTTAAGCGTCGGCACGTCTTCGGGCGGGATCACGCCGCCGACGATGATGAGCATGTCGCCGCGGCCCTGGGCTTCCAGTTCCTTTTTAAGTTCAGGCACCAGGGTGAGGTGGCCGGCGGCCAGCGAGGAGGCGGCGACTACGTGGACGTCGTTCTCCACCGCCTGGCGCGCGGCCTCTTCCGGAGTCTGGAAGAGCGGGCCGATATCCACGTCCCATCCAAGATCCGCAAAGGCGCTCGCCACCACTTTCTGGCCGCGATCATGGCCGTCCTGGCCCATCTTTGCGATCAGGATGCGCGGGCGGCGCCCTTCTTCGTCTGCGAACTTGTCAGCGGCAGCGAGGGCCGCCTTGACCTTTTCGTCATCACCTGAGGCTTTCAAATAGACCCCCTGAACCGATTTGATCTCGGCCTTGTGGCGGCCGAAGACTTTTTCCATGGCGTCGCTCATCTCGCCCACCGTGGCGCGGGCGCGGGCCGCCTCGACACACGCCGCCAGCAGGTTTCCCGAGCCGGCTGCGGCTTTGGTGAGCGCCTCAAGTGCGCTATCCGTGGCGGCCTGGTCGCGTTCGGCGCGAAGCCTCTTCAGCTTCTCCAGCTGCTCGGCGCGGACCTTCTTGTTGTCGACCCGGTGAACCGGCACGTCTTCGGCTTCAGTGAGGCGGAATTTGTTCACGCCCACAATGGTCTGCAGCCCGGAATCGATGCGCGCCTGGGTGCGCGCGGCGGCTTCCTCGATGCGCAGCTTCGGCACGCCTTCCTCGATGGCTTTCGCCATGCCGCCCAGCGCATCGATTTCCTCGATATGGGAGAGCGCGTGTACGGCCAGATCATGGGTCAGGCGCTCCAGGTAATAGCTGCCGCCCCAAGGGTCGATGGCGTCAGTGAGATGGGCTTCGCTTTCCAGAACCAGCTGGGTGTTGCGCGCGATGCGGGCCGAGAAATCAGTCGGCAGGGCGAGCGCCTCGTCCAGACTGTTCGTATGCAAACTTTGAGTGTGCCCGTCGACGGCCGCCATGGCCTCCACCGAGGTGCGCGCCACATTATTGTAGACGTCCTGGGCGGTCAGCGACCAGCCGGAGGTCTGGCAGTGCGTGCGCAGGCTCAGAGATTTGGGGTTCTTGGGATCAAAGCGGTCGCGCACCAGAGTCGCCCACAGCAGGCGGGCGGCGCGAAGCTTGGCCACCTCCATGAAATAATTCATGGAAATGCCCCAGAAGAAGGACAGGCGCGGCGCGAACGCGTCCACGTCGAGCCCGGCCTCGGTGCCCGCGCGAATGTAATCGAGGCCGTCGGCGATGGTGTAGGCCAGCTCGATATCGGCCGGCGCGCCGGCCTCCTGCATGTGATAGCCGGAGATCGAGATCGAGTTGAAGCGCGGCATCTCTTCAGCTGTGTAGGCGAAGATGTCCGAGATGATGCGCATGGAAGGCTGGGGCGGGTAGATATAGGTGTTGCGCACCATGAACTCTTTCAGGATGTCATTCTGGATCGTTCCTGAAAGCTTCGCGTGCGAGACACCCTGCTCCTCGGCAGCCACAATATACAGCGCCATGACGGGCAGCACCGCCCCGTTCATGGTCATGGAGACGCTCATTTGATCCAGCGGAATGCCGTCGAAGAGCTGCTGCATGTCCAGAATGGAGTCGATGGCGACGCCCGCCATGCCCACATCGCCGATAACCCTCGGATTATCACTGTCATAGCCGCGGTGGGTGGCCAGATCGAAGGCGATGGAGAGGCCCTTCTGGCCGGCCGCCAGATTGCGCCGGTAGAAGGCGTTGGAGTCCGCGGCCGTGGAGAAGCCGGCGTATTGCCGGATCGTCCAGGGACGCTGCACATACATGGTGGGGTATGGCCCCCGATGGAAGGGCGCCAGGCCGGGTCGTCCGTCAACGAAATCAAGGGTGTCGCGGTCTTCGGCCGTGTACGCCGCCTTGACCGGGATCTCTTCGGACGGCGTCCAGGCGGCACGTTCGGAGGCGCCTGTTTCACCGGTTTCGAGCGGACCGATGGCGATCTTGGTGAAGTCGGGATGGCTCATGACTGAACTCCCGTGGCGGCGTGGGCGCGGCGTCCATCGTCGAGGGCATCGCTACGCATGTGAATGAAATGGTCGATTCCGGCCAGATCATCGGGCTTGCCAGCGATCCAGACCTCGCCCGCCCCGGCCGCCTTGAGCAGTTTGGCGAGCGCCTCGGCCGTCTCGCCATAGCTCTGGTCGGTCCCGCAGATCACGGCGAGACGCGCACCCGACGCCGGGAAGGCCTCCGCGCAGGCTTCGACGCTGTCATGGACGACTGGAGACATCGCCTCGACACCCGCCACAGCAAGCCGGTTGGCGGCGAATCCGGCGCGGGCGTTGAAGTCCGCCAGCCCGCCGATCGTGGCCAGGAAGGCGCGCGGCTTTGCGCCATGGTCCACCGTAAACGCATCGGCGGCGTCGCGAAGATCTTCAAACGGCGCGGCCAGCCGCATGGCGGTGAAAGGGGTCCATTCAGGCTCGGGCAGATCGAGCACGCGCACCTGGCCGCCGGACCGCGCCGCCTTGATCTTGCCTTCAAACAGCTGCGGCTCGATCACCGGGGCGTCAAGGGCGGCAGGCGTGTAGGCGCCGCCGCTTGTCTCTACGGCCTTGGCGTACAGCTCTGGATAGTGCGTCACGCCGATCAGGCTTTCGGTCCCGGCGGCGTAGCGGGCCACGCGCTCGGCGCGCACCCTGGCGATCTCGCCCTGCAGCCAGCCGGTCCTGACGGTCTCAAACAGCCCGCCGCGCCGCTCGATCTCCTGAAACACCGCCCAGCCGGCCTCGGCCAGGCGCGCGCCCAGGGTTTCGTGCAGATACCCGCCGCCTGCCGGGTCGGCGACCTTGCCCAGATGGCTCTCCTCCATGAGCATGACCTGGAGGTTTCTCGCCAGCCTGCGGGCGAAGGGCGTCGGGGCGCCGATGGCGTCTGTGAAGGGGCGCACCGTGATGGTGTCGGCGCCGCCCGCCGCCGCGGCCAGACCGGCGCAGGCGTTGCGGATCAGGTTGGTGTAGGGATCGCGGCGGGTGAGCATGCGCGCGCTGGTGATCGCCTGCAGGCTCATGGCGCGCTTGTTTTCGCTGACCCCGAACGCCTCCAGCACCCGCGTCCAGGCCCGGCGCGCGGCGCGCAGCTTGGCGATGGTGAGGTGAATGTCGGCGTCGGCGGCGATGGCGAATTCCAGCGCGCCTGCGGCCTGGTCCGGGCTCATCCCGTGATCGATGAAGGCGCGCATATAGCTCGCCCCGCCGGCGCACACGAAGGCGATCTCCTGGGCGTCCGACCCGCCGGCCTCATGGGGCGCGGTGGCGGTGATGGAGACGACTTTCAGATGTGGGAAATTTTCCGCACAAAACGCGGCCGCCTCGGCGGTGCGTTTGAGCCGTTCAGGCAGGTCTGCCGCGCCGCCCCCGGCGAGCGATTTCTGCCCGATGGGCGACAGACCAAGCCCGCCGTGCAAAGTGCGTCCGTCCAGGCCTTGGTCTTCATAAAGCGCCAGCAGAAGCGCGGCGTGCTGAGGCGCCATGCGGCTGGGCGCGAAATGGATCGGGGCGAGATCCAGCATAACGCCGTCGAGGGCGATTTTAAGCTCGTCCAGCGTGCGCGCCGCGCAGCCGGTCTCACCTAGCGGATCAAGGCGCAGCGTGATCTCGCTCGCGCCGCCGGCAAGATCAGCCAGGATCGCCTGATTGGCCGCTTTCGGGTCGGGATCGGCGACGCTCTGGCGGATCGCCCAGGGCAGGAACTCATCGCGCTGGGCGACGCCGCCGCGGATAAAGGGCGCGGCGCCGGGCGCGCCGGTGTCGCCGGCTTCGGCCAGATCATCGCGGGTGAAAAGCGGCCCGCGCTCAATGTCGTCCAGCGTCCGGCGAACAAGCTTGCCAAGCGGCGCGCCTTTCAGCGCGGCTTCAGCTTCCTGGCGCCATTGCGCGGCGCCGGCGGCCGGAAATCCCCCGGCGAAGGTATGTAGAGACTTGGTCATGGCCAAGTGTCTAAACCGCACCGCGCCGAGAGGGAAGAAGGCGAGGGCGCCGGGGACAAGCGGGTGTGAAATCCGACCCCGCGCCGGCGCCCTTACGCTGCGGGGTGGTTCCATTCATCTTCGCCGCGAGGTATTCCATGCCTGATTCCACTCCCCGTCTGGGCCTGCCCTGGCTGATGCCGGCCCAGGCCCGCAAGCATGTCACCGTGAATGAAGCGCTGGGCCGCCTGGATGCGATCACCGGAGCGGCCGTAGCGAGCCGCACCCTGGCCGCCCAGCCGTCGGACCCGGCCGAGGGCGACGCCTATATTCTGCCTGCAGGCGCGAGCGGAAGCGAGTGGGCGGCGTTCTTCGAGCATGATCTGGCCTATTTCCAGGACGGCGCCTGGGCGCGCGTCGCCGCCCGGGCCGGCCTGACCGCCTATGTGGCCGATGAGGCGGGGCTGGTGATGTATGACGGCTCCGCCTGGACCGCGTTCAGCGACGCCATCTCCACGCTGGGCAATCTGGAGAGCCTGGGCGTCGGCACCGCGCCGGACGCGGCCAATCCGTTCGCGGCCAAGCTCAATCAGGCCTTGTGGACGGCGCGCCCGGCGGCCGAGGGCGGCACCGGGGATCTGCGCTACACCCTGAACAAGGAGGGCGAGTCGGAGACGCTTTCGCTGATGTTTCAAAGCGGCTGGTCCGGGCGCGCCGAGATCGGGCTGGCCGGATCGGACGATCTGTCGGTGAAGACCAGCCCGGACGGGGCCAGCTGGACCACGGCGCTGAAAGTGGATCGCCAGACGGGCGCGCTGGATCTGGCCGGTGCGTTCAGTGTTTCCGGCGTTCAGACGGCCTCGCTAGTCTTCACCCCCGGTGGGGACGGCGTGGTGTCGATCTGGCGCCTGGATGCGTCCCATGGTCCCTTGCCGCGGACCTCCACAATCAGCGCGGTCGCCGGCGATCTGATCACGCTCACCGGACCAGATGCGCCGCTTTTCACAAATCATTCCAAACAGTCGGGCGCCAGCTATCTGAGGATATGGAACAGCTCCCTCGCGGCTGAGCAATCGGCCTGGCTGAAAGCGGTCCCGGACTGGGGCGCGGGCGACAGCCAGCTTCAGGTCACCGACGCCGCGGATATCGCGGGCTGGTCGGCGGGTGACGAGGTGCGGATCGGCGAAATGGCCTCGAGCGGCGCCTGGGTGTGCGCGATCGACATCTCACCAATGATGCAGCAGCTGTTCGGAGCCGAGTTCAGACAATCGGGCGTGATGGTGAAGGCCGGGCTGATCAGCGACAGCGCCGGGGACCAGCTCGGGCTGACCGCCGACGGTGGAACCGGAAGCTATGTGAGCGCGGCGATCACCAACGCTCCAGGCAGGTTCGCCGGCGCCGGCGTGACCGTCATAACCTGCACCCAGGCGTCACCGATCTCGAACACGAACCTGGTTTTCGTCACTGAAGCCCTCGCCGGCCAGGCGACGCTGGAATTGGTCAGCGTGTTCGCCGTTTTTCGGTGACGGATCTGAAAGGGCGGGGCCGGCGCCGTCCCTCCCGACAGGCCGGTTTTTGCGCTCAGGGCCGGGAGGGTTGCGGGTCGGCCGCCGCCTGAGGCTGCGCGTGTTGTAGCATCAGAGCCATGACGATTTCGGCCGACGCCGCAGCCGTCGCCTGAAGGTCTTCAAGGGCGGTGGCGTCGCCGACCTCATAGGTGAGAGTGGGGATCAAATAGGTGTCGTGAAACCAGCCTTTGGAGACGCCGGATCCTGACCGGTGCGAGCCGGCACGGTCGGGCGCCGCTTGGCCCAGACGATCAATCAGGGCGCCGTGAAGCTGCGGCGCGAAATCGGGCCAGGCGCCCGTGGCCGCGTCGGGCAGGGTGTAGAGCACGTCGCGGCGGGTGCCGTGGAAGTCGATCATCATCACCGGGGCCTGGCCCTCGGCCAGATAATCGCGCACCGCACGGGTCTCCGGCTGGGCAAATACGCCCCAGTCGCGATTGAGATCGACGCCGGCGGCATTGTGGCGCCAGTGGCCGCGGTCGAGCCCGTCGGGATTGAGCGCGGGAATAAGCGTCAGCCCGTAAGCGCCGCGCCAGGCGCGGGCGAGCGCGTCATCGGCGAGCAGACGTTCTGCAAAGGCTTCAAAGGCGTAGGCGCCGCGCGTTTCGGGCGGGTGCTGGCCGCCCAGCAGCAGTAATCCGGGCCGGTCATCCCCAATCCCAAGGGCGAGGATCGGCGAGCCGTCCAGGGATAGCCCGATCTCGGTGACGGTCCGGCCGGTGCGCGCAGCGACCTCGCCCAGCCACTGATGATGCTGGTCCACGGTGTAGAAGGGTTGGGCGGATATGCGAAGCGGCGCTTCGCCGGGATCGAGGGTGAAGCGGGTCTCGTCCACGGTGATCCCCACAGGCGACGGCCAGTCCGAAGAGCCTACAGGTGCGATCATGGGGGGATAGCGGTGCTCGCCGCCTTCATAGGCCAGCTCCAGCGTGACCGGGCCGCAATCTTCGCAGGTCAGATCAAAGGCGTACCAGGGGCTGGGGTTTATGGGCTCGCTTTCCGGCGCACTGGTCACCTGAATGGCGCCGTCGTCCAGGCGTTCACAGGCGGTGAGCCGACCGCCGGGAAACCGCGCGTCCAGCGTCAACGGCCCGTACACGCACACAGGTCCGGCCTGCCTAGCTGGCGCCGGCGGCTGCTGCGGCGGCTGTACCGCGCAGGCGGTGAGCGCCAGAGCGCTAAGGAGAAGACGTGGGCGAGACCAGATCATGAGCCGCATGCTCCGCCATGAGTGAGTTGTCGTGGCTGACGCCCGGGACATAGCCCAGGCGCCAGTTCAGCGCCGAGTCCAGCGTCTCGGCGGCGGAGAGGCCCGCCTCCATGAAGCTGCGCCCCCGCGCCAGACGGTGGGGTCCCTGGGCCATGGCCTCGGGCGTCTGATTGAGCGAGCCGGTCTGGGCGGTGTCGGCCGAGCCCAGCAGCACGGTCATGGGAAGGGCGAGCCAGCGCGCCAGATCGGCGTCGCCAAGCCCTGTTCCGCCAAGCCCGAAGGGCCAGGCGATGTCGAAATCAGGCCGGGTGTACCAGCCGGCGTTGGCGCTGACCGCGGCATGAACGCGGGGCGCGGCGCTGAACACGAGATAGCGGTGGACGAACTGGGCGCCGGCCGAATGGCCGTAGATCGCATAGGTCTGGCACGTCAGACCCAGCCTTGCGCACGCGGCGTCAAACAGTGGTTCGATAGCGCTAAACGACCACAGGGCGGGCGCGACGGCCCGGCCCTCTGCGTCGTACCGGTTGCCCAGATTATAATGGCTTGCGCGGGGAAAATCGCTGCGGGCGAACTCCGGCGCGGCGATGGCGAATCGGTGGGTGCGGGCGGCCTCGATCCACTGGTCGCGATACTCAGACGCGTTGCGTCTTTGGCCATGCATCACGATGACCAGCGGCAGGCTCGCATCGGCGGTGTCCGGCGTATAGGTCCAGACCGGCAAGGCCGGCCCGGCCCAACCGTCAAAGCTGAACATGTCCGCCCGGCCGTCGGCGCCGGGTCCGGGGTGGGTGGTGTCTGCGGCGGCCTGGCTGGACGCGGCGCCCACCCCAGCCACGCCCAGGCCAAGCAGGCCGAGGCCCAGCATGACGCCGCGCCGGGTCGCCGCGGGACCGAAGGACCCCGCCATGGTCAGCGCGCCTCCGGCGGGCAGGACAGCGCGGGGCGCCGGTCGTCGAAGCCCGGATCATTGGCGCGGGCGCGCCGCGCCTCGGCGATGGTGCGATCAAGCTGGGCGCCGGCGAGACCAAGATAGGTCGTGGGGTCCAGCAGCGCCGCGATGTCGTCCTCGCTCAGCGCCGCTGCGATGTCCGGATCGGCGGCCAGCGCCGCCCGGAACCCGCCCGGCGTCGTGGCGGCGGCGAACGCCGCGGCGCGCACCCGCTCTTCGGCCTCCACCCGGCCAAGGCGCTCAGCCAGCGCAAAGACCACCTGCTGGGACATGATCATGCCGTCGGTGCGGTCCAGATTGGCGCGCATGGCTGCTTGGTTCACCTCCAGGCGTCCGATCAGGCGCTCGGCGTCGTTGAGCATGTCGGCGGCGGCGATGGAGAGCTCGCCCACAGCCCGGTTGGAGCGCGAAGTGTTGTCGCGCTCGAAAAAGCTGACCATGTCGTCGATGACGATGGCGGCCAGGCGCGGCGTCACGCGGCCATGGTGGATCAGGGCTTCCGACAGGGACGGGTTTGATTTGTGGGGCATGGTGCTGGAGCCCACGGCGGTGGACGGTCGGCGCTCGACCACTTCGCCGATGTCGGTGGCCTGCAGCAGGAAGACCTCCTGGCCGAACCGCTCCCAGGTGCCGGCAATCAGCGCCAGCGTGGCGGCGTATTCGGCGAAGACGTCGCGTGAGCCATGCCAGTCGGCGGGGTAGGGCGTATCGAAGCCGAGATTGCGGGCGAAGGCGAGTTCCACCGCCATACCCTCATCTCCGAGCCCATAATAGCTGCCCACGGCGCCTTTCAGGATCGCCGAGCGGTCGAGCCGCTCCAGCAGATCGCTCAGCCGGTCCATATGGCGGCGGTTCTCGCCGATCCAGACCCCGAGCTTTTTGCCGAAGGTGATGGGCAGGGCGTGCTGGCCTAGCGTGCGGCCCACCATCGGGGTGTCGCGGTGGGTTTCGGCCAGCTCGATCAGGAAAAGCTCGATGGCCAGCATCTGCTCGATCATCATCAGGACCGAGGTACGCACCTGCATGATCGCCACGGTGTCGTAGATATCCACCGTGGTGGCGCCGAAATGCAGATACTCGCCCGCCTCCTGTGGCATGGAGCGGCGCCAGACATTCAGCATCGCCACCATGCGGTGGCGCACGATGGCGTATTCGTCCGCCAGCGCCTCCGCCGTGACGAGATCGGGATCGGCGGCGGCGCAGATGGCGGACGCGGCGCCGGCGGGGATCACCCCAAGCTCGCCCTGGGCCAGCGCCATGGCCGCTTCCACCTGGAGCACCAAAGCGGTCTCGCTGCGCTCGGCGTAGAGCGCCTCGACGCTTTCGGGGCGCGCCTGGGCGTTCGCCGCGCCGACCGACACAAAACCCAGCGCGCCAACGCAGACAACTCGCGCGATTGTTAAGGAGCTCATCGTCATTGCGGCCCCCTCAGCCCATGGAGCAGCAGGTGGAGATAATCGCGGGTGGCGGTTCGTGGGTCTGTGGAGATGCTCCAGCCTGGAAAGCTCTTCGCCGCCGCCAGCATGTATCCGCCATTGAGGAAGACGACGCTTGAGAGGATGTCCTCCACAAGATTGGCGTCCAGGCTGCGCGCCTCGCCGGAGGCCGCCGCCTCGGTGAGGGCGTCGCCGAGGCGGCGCGCGATGGTTTTCAGCCTTGTGAGATGGCGACGCTGGCGCGGGGCCTCCAGCACCGCCGCCATGCCGGGCCGGAGCAAGGGCTCGACCCCGGCCGCCTGCCGGTAGACCAGCTCGGCCAGAACGCTGTGCACGCGCCCCAGCGGCGCCAGATCCGCGTCGTCGGCCTTATCAAGGGCGCGCTCCACGATTTGCAGCGAGCGCTCCAGGCATTGATCCAGGAACTCCGCCTTGTCCTCGATATGGTAGTAGAACGCACCCCGGGACACGCCGAGATCGGCTGCGACTTCGGCCAGGGACGTGCCGCCGAATCCCTGCTGATTGAAGCGACGCGATCCGGCCTTCAGGAAGGCCTTTCGCTTCATGCGGTTGCGCGCGTCGCGATCAAAAATCGCCAGCGCCTCGTCGGGCGTCAGGTCCAGCGGCGTCGCGGCCCCGAGCGGGCCTGATGACGCGGATAATCCGTGAGTGATAAGGTCGTTTAGCGTTTCAAGGTCGATCTGGACATCGTCGGCGCGCCGATGCTGGCTCTGGCGCTCGCCCATCCAGTCCAGCAGCGCGAGGATCAGACAGCTCGCTGGTTCGGCGCGTCCCAGCGGGGCGCCGGTTTCGGCGATCCAGGCGGCGACCGCCTGATTGATCTGCGCCACGCATTTGGACAGCTCGCCGGCGATGTGCAGGCGCAGGCTGTCGGGGAGGGCGTCAAGATCGCGCAAGGCGGCCAGGTGGGGGCGCTGGCCGTTGGCGGCGTGCTCAAGCTGGGCGGCGTAGGCGGAAAATAGCGCCGCCAGTCGCGCCGCCGCATCGCCCGGCGCGGCGAGGGCGCTGTTGACCGCATCGTGAAGAAAGTCGGTGGCGGCCACGAACACCGCCTCGGCCAGATCCTCCTTGCTGGCGAAATAATATGAGATGCTGGTCTTCGTCAGCCCCAGATCGGCGGCGACGTCCTCCAATCGTGTGTGCGTAAAGCCCTGTTCATTGAAGTGCTTGGCCGCGGCGGACACGATCGCGTCCACCTTCAGCCGCCGCTCCTGTTCTCGCGAGAACGGAGAGGCGTGGTCAGGAAATTCCGGCCGCAGAACCGACATGGTGGGAGGCGCCTTTTAAACTTTCAACACAGCAGGATGGCTCCCTAAGCGAGCAGGATCGGCGCCCCTTGGCAACCGCCATCGTTGGATATTTGAACCGCGTGTATGTTTTTCGTTGACAGTGTCGAGGCGTGAGGGTCTCGTCTTCCCATAAAAAAACCTGGGAGGGATAAAATGTCGGTTAGAGGCATACTTAAATGTTCAGTCGCGCTGAGCGCGCTGGCGCTTGGTGGTACGGCGTTCGCGCAAGAGCAGGCTGAAGAACCCGCGGCGGCGCCGCCTCAGCGCGCCGACGTCATCGTCGTCACGGGCACCAATATTGTCGGAGCGCGAATCAACGAGGCTTTGCCGGTCACGGTTCTCAACTCCGATGACATCGCCGCCATTGGCGGGGTGGACGGTGAAGACCTGATCCGGTCGCTTCCGTCCCAGGGCGGCGTCGCGTTCCGCACCGACAACAACACCACCAACAACAATGCGCGCGGCGACATCGCCTCGATCAATCTGCGCTCGATCGGCTCAAGCGGCACGCTGGTGCTGCTGAACGGACGCCGGGTCGTCAATCACCCCTCGACCCAGGCCGAGCTGTCCACGCCGGTGACCACCACCAACGTGAACGCGCTGCCGGTCTCGGGCATCGCCCGCGTTGAAGTGCTCAATGACGGCGCCTCGGCGATTTACGGCACCGACGCCGTGGCCGGCGTGTTCAACACAATTCTCGATGACGATTTTGAAGGTCTCGAACTGCGTGGCCGCCACCTTTACGCCACCGGCAATGGTCTCAATGAGCAGACCCTGACCGTGAAGGCGGGCGATAACTTCAATGGCGGGCGAACCAATCTCTCGTTCACCGCGGAGTATTCGCGCCGCGACGGACTGTTCGCCTCCGAAGTTGAACGCGCCGCCAGCGAAGACTTGCGCCCCTTCCTGGTGGGGACGAGCTTTGAAGATGACGTCTCCTTCGACAACCGCGCCACACAAACCCCCTGGGGCCAGTGGACGCTGAACACCGGCTCGGCGGACCGCGTGCGCCAGAACGGCACGACTCTGACCTCCGCCGCCGGCGTATTCCATGTCCAGCCCAACGCCTTCCCAGGATGCCGCGCGGACACGGCCGACGCCCTGTCAGTTCCAGGCCTTTGCATCGATGACGGCAGCCAGGATCGCGATCTGCGCTATGACGGCGCCACCGAGCGCTCCATCATTTCGGATCGGGATCGCTTCAACGGCTTCGGCTTCTTCAACCATGATCTCGACAATGGCGTGCGCCTGTATGGAGAACTCGGTTTTTATTACGCCGAGACCCGCTCGACCAACGAGCCGCGCAACGGCATCGGTGCGACGGATATTTCGGTTCCGGCGAATTATTACTACAACCCGTTCGGGCCGGTCACGTTTTCGGACGGCTCTCTCAACCCCAATCGCCTGCCGGGGCTGACCAACGTGCCGGCCGCCGGCCTGCCGGTGTTCACCGACGCCGGGCGCTATCGCTTTGTGGACGTGGGCTTCCGCGACATCGAGGTGGTCAACACGCAGTGGCGCGCCCTTGGCGGCGCCCGCGGCGAGTTCGGCCAGTCAGGTTGGGATTGGGACAGCGCGGTGCTGTACAACCGCGCCTACGCCGAAGACACGGCCAACAACTCGATCTCGCGCACGCTGTTCCAGCAAGCGCTCTTCAACGAAACCCCCAATGTCTACAATCTCTTCAACGGCGGTGATCCGGCCAATCCTTCGGTCGGCGACGCCACGCCCAATGACCGCAGCCTCATCGAGCCCTTCCTGATCGACGTGGTGCGCAAGAGCACGTCGGAGCTGGCCCTTGTCGATTTCAAGGTCAGCAATGGCGACGTGTTCGCCGTGCCCGGCGGGTTCATCGGCCTGGCCGCGGGCGTCGAGGCGCGCTACGAGGCCTATGAAGAAGACCGCGATTCACGCCTGGACGGCACCATCACCTTCACCGATCAGGTGACCGGCGAGGTGAGCGAGACCGATGTCTACGGCACCAGCCCGACGCCGGACTCCAGCGGCTCGCGCAACGTGCTGGCCGCCTTCGCCGAGGCGTCCATTCCAGTGGTCAGCCCCGACATGAACATCCCGCTTGTGGACACGTTCGATATCCAGCTGGCCGCGCGCTATGAGGAATATTCCGACTTCGGCGGCAGCGGGATCAAGCCGCGCATCGCGGCCGCCTGGGTCCCTGTGGAGGGCTTCAAGCTGCGCGGCGCCTATTCGCAAGGCTTCCGCGCGCCCAACCTGATCGTGGTGAACGAGGGCGTCGACCGGTCCAACGCCCGCGAAGACAGCTATGCCTGCGAAGCCGGCGTGCGCAACGGGACCTTCGCCAACTTTGCGGCGTGCACCGGCTTCTCCGAAGGGCGCACCGAGCGCCGCTCGGTGGCCGACGATATCGGGCCGGAGGATGACATCAACATCACCTACGGCATCGTCTTCGAGCCGCGGGGCCTGGACGGCCCGCTCTCCTTCCTCAACTCGCTGACGGTCACGGTGGATCGCTGGGAGATCGAGCGCCAGGACGTGGTCGGGGTGTTCGGGGCTGAAAACCATATCAGCCTGGACTACCTCCTGCGCCTGCAGGGCTCGTCCAACCCCAATGTGGTTCGGGCCGACCCCGATCTGGACGATATCAATTTCTACACCGCTGCAGGCCTCGATCCGGCCGGCGACATCCTGTTCATCCGCGATACGTACGACAACAATGAGAACATTGATGTGCAGGGTATCGATTACGGGATCTATTACGCTCTCGACGACACGCCGCTGGGCGATTTCAATCTGAACCTGAACGCGTCCTTCCTTGATACCTATCTGATCGCCCTGTCGCCGGGCGCCCAGCAGATCCGGGACGCGGTGGACGGCGGTCTTATCTCCAACGAGATCACCGTCTCCCAGGAAGGCAACATCATCCTTCAGGACGGGCAGCCGGAATGGCGCGCCTCGGCGACCCTGACCTGGCGTCACCCGAGCGGCTTCGGCGGCGGTGTTCGCGCTGACTACACAAGCGAGTTCATCGACACCGGCGCTGGTCTGGACCCCAATGGAGATCCGTTCATCGTCACCGAATGGACCCAGACGAACGCCTATCTGCAGTATGATATCGACAGCGACGGGCCGCTGGACGGCATGCTCATCCGCGTTGGGTCGAACAATATCTTCGACGAAGATCCGCCGCTTGCCGACGAAACCAACGGTTATGACGCGGCGTATCACAGCATCCGTGGACGTCAGGTCTATATCGACGTTCGCAAGCGCTTCTAGTCGAGAGGTAAAAAGGGGCGTCGCCATGCGGCGCCCCTTTCGCCGCCCCCTTAGAGGGCGCCTCCCTGCGCTTTTCCACCCGCTCTCTGCTCAGCCGTGAAGCCTGCGGCCCCTCCGGCTCCGGCCGCCCCGCGGCGCCCGGCTGACCTCATCATTTGCGGCTGGCCTGGCCCGGCGTTTTCGAGGCCTCAGTCTCTGTCAGGGGTGTCATCAGCGCCGCCGGCCATGCTTACACCGCCGCGAAACGAGCCAGGACGGCGGATCCGCCCTGGCGGCCTTGCGAACGCCGCGCGCATCCTTGAACCGATCGATCAAAACAGGCGAATGCTATGACCGTACGAGACGATTCCGGACCGGCCCTCTACCAGCGCATCGGCCTGTTCGCCGGGCCGATCATCGCTTTGACCGTCGTCTTCGGCTTTTCTCCCGAGGGCCTGCCGCGTGAAGCCTCGGTGGTGGCCGCGGTGGGCTTGCTCATGGCGATCTGGTGGGCGACGGAGGCGATACCCGTCGCCGCCACGGCGTTCGCACCCATCGTCATTCTGCCTCTGGCCGGGGTTGCAAGCATCGCCGAGGCCGCCGGCCCTTACGCCAACCCGATCATCTATCTTTTTCTGGGCGGGTTCGTCATCGCGCTCGCCATCGAGCGCTGCGGCCTGCACCGGCGCATCGCCTTTTCAATCTTCGCGGTGATCGGCGCCGATGCGCGCTTCATCGTGGCCGGCTTCATGGTGGCGGCTGCCTTCGTGAGCATGTGGATCTCCAACAGCTCGACGACGCTGATGCTGCTGCCGATCGCGGTCTCGGTGGTGACGGTGATCAGCGAAACCATGCCCGAGCTTGACGCCCGCGAACGCCGCAATTTCGGCGCCTGCCTCCTGCTGGGCCTGGCCTATGCGGCCACGATCGGCGGGCTGTCGACCCTGGTGGGCACGCCGCCCAACGCTTTCCTCGCCGGCTTCATGCAGGAGACCTACGGCGTCGAGATGGGCTTTGCGCGCTGGATGATGGTCGGGTTGCCGGTGGCGCTTTGCCTTCTGCCCATCGCCTGGTTGATGCTGGTGCGGGTGATCTTTCCGGTCTCGTTCCGCGCCTCGGGCGCGGCGATGACCCATATCCACGAGCTGCGCGGCAATCTGGGCAAGATGTCCAAGGCCGAAGTGCGCACGACCTTGCTCTTCCTGGCGCTGGTGCTGGCCTGGGTGTTTCGCGAGCCGATCCAGGCGCTCACCGGTCTGACCGGCCTCACTGACGCCGGCGTGGCCATGGCCGCGGCCATGGCGGCCTTCCTGATCCCGTCCGGCAAGGCCAATCGCGCTCTGGTGGTCTGGGAGGATATGAGCCGGCTGCCCTGGGGCGTGCTGATTCTGTTCGGCGGCGGGCTGGCGCTGGCCTCGGCGGTGGCGAGCTCGGGCCTGGCCCTGTGGATCGGCCAGCAGCTGTCGCCGCTGGGCGCGGTCAATATCGTGCTTCTGATCATCGCTGCGACGGCGATGGTGATCTTCCTCACCGAACTCACCAGCAATCTGGGCACCGCGGCGACCTTCCTGCCGGTGATCGCCGCCATCGCGGTGGAGACCGGCCAGGATCCGCTGGTCTTCGTGATCCCGGTGACCCTGGCGGCCAGCTGCGCCTTCATGCTGCCGGTGGCGACGCCGCCCAACGCCATCGTGTTCAGCTCCGGGCTCGTCTCCATTCCGCAAATGGTTCGCGCCGGCTTCTGGCTGAACATCATTTCGGTGGTCCTGCTCAGCGTCGTCGCTCTGTACTGGGCCCCGATGATTTATTGAGGCGCGCGCCGCCAGGCGGCGCCGGGGCGGAGCCCCGTCAAAGAATGCAACAGGGTCTGTGACCGACACGGAGTCGGGCGCGGTCCGAATGATCCAGTCCGGCGCCAGGACGCGCGGGCGAAACCATGAAACGCTGCGCGACGCCGGCGGAGGGATTGGATCAGAGGCGGCCGGAGCCGTTTTCTAAAGGGCGATACCCTGAACGGCTGAGCGACGCCTCGAATCGGGCGAGATCCAGGCGGCATCAGCAAGGAAACAGGGGCCCGGCGAAGCCGGGGTCGGCCCGCGCGAACGCAATAGCCGCCATAAAAACAATGATTTAGACCTACTGCTCCAGCCGGGGCGGCCTTGCGCCGGCGCCGCTGCGTGAGCGAGGCTTCTCTCTATAGTCTTGTTTTATATGGATTTAATGGTGCCGCTAGAGTGAATTGAACACTCGACCTCTCCCTTACCAAGGGAACGCTCTACCCCTGAGCTATAGCGGCGCAACGGTGCGGGCGCGTGGCCCACCGCGTTGGAGCGGGGGCTATACCCCATCATGATCGCGCCGCCAAGGGTGGGCTTGACGCTTGTTGCAGACGATTGCACTTGAGAGCCCATGAGCGAGAAACGCACGGACAAGACCGCCCCCGATGATGCGGCCAGCGCGCGAGAGCAGCGCCTGGCCGAAGCCTTGCGCGCCAATCTGAAGCGGCGCAAGGCTGCAAAAAAAGCGGAAAAAGACCCCGGCTCGCCCTGATATGGCCGCACGCATCGCTCGGAGTTTGCGTTAGGACGTTTCAGGCGCGCTTGCGCTCCGAATTTTGACGAAAGGTATTTCATGGATCGCATTGTCATCCGGGGCGGCGCCCGCCTTGACGGACGTATCGAGATTTCCGGCGCCAAGAACTCGGCGCTGAAGCTCATGGCCGCTTCGCTGCTCACCCCTGAAACCCTGACCCTGACGCGGATGCCGCGCCTGGCCGACACGCGTTTTCTTGGAAAGCTGCTCGACCATCTCGGCGTCGAAGTGCGCGAGGAAGAGCCGGCGCGCCTGGTGCTCAAGGCCGGCGACATCAAGGATCCGTTCGCGCCCTATGATCTGGTGCGCAAGATGCGCGCGAGCTTCAACGTGCTGGGACCGCTGGTGGCCCGCCAGGGGCGCGCGAAGGTCTCGCTGCCCGGCGGTTGCGCCATCGGCGCGCGGCCCGTGGATCTGCATCTGGAAGCGCTGCAGGCGCTGGGCGCCACGATCGAGGTGAGCGAGGGCTATGTGAACGCTGACGCGCCGTCCGGGGGGCTTCGCGGCGGCCGGGTGACGTTTCCCATCGTCTCGGTGGGCGCCACCGAGCACGCCATGCTCGCCGCGGTGCTGGCGAAGGGCGAAACGGTGCTGGAGAACTGCGCCCGCGAGCCGGAGATCGCCGATCTCGCCGGCTGCCTCAACACCATGGGCGCGAAGATTGAAGGCGCCGGAGAGGCCACCATCCACATTCAGGGCGTGGACGCGCTGTCCGGCGCTGATTGGGAGGTCTGTCCCGACCGCATCGAGACCGGCACCTACGCCATGGCGGCTGTGGCCACGGCCGGCAAGGTGAGGCTGGACGGCGCAGTGTACGACCATAACGCCGCTTTGTGGCGCGCCCTCGCGCGCGCCGGCGCCGTCGTGACGGCCGAAGACGGGGCGGTGACGGTGGAGCGCGCACCCGGGCCGATCCAGCCGGTGGACGTTCAGACCGCGCCCTATCCCGGTTTTCCCACCGATCTGCAGGCGCAGTTCATGGCGCTGATGGCGCTGGCCGACGGCGCCAGCGTGATCCGCGAGACGATTTTCGAGAACCGCTTCATGCATGCGCCCGAATTGTCGCGCCTGGGCGCCAACATCCAGGTGCGCGGCAATGAGGCGATCGTGCGCGGCCCGGCGACGCTGAAGGGGGCGCCGGTGATGGCCACCGACCTGCGCGCTTCTGTCAGCCTTGTCATCGCCGGACTGTGCGCAGAAGGTGAAACTACGGTGAGCCGAATCTACCATCTCGATCGCGGATTTGAGCGTCTGGAAGAGAAGCTCTCCGCATGCGGAGCCGATATTCGGCGCGAAGCCGAGAAGGAGAGCGCCTGACATGGGCGAAGCCAAGCCTTTGCGATTGATCGCGCAGGAGCCCGAGGAGGTCGCCGCCCTGTCGGCCGCGCTTCAGGATGCGGTCGGAAAGATCGGCGATTTTCTCTATGAGCCGGACAAGGCCCGATTCACGCTGGCGCTGAACCGCTATCGCTGGGAAGCCGGCGGGCGCGGCAAGGGCGAGCGCGTGCGCGCGGCGTTTCAGGCCGGCTCTGTGATCTCGGCGAAGGCGAAACGCCTCAAGCAGGGCGCCGACGACGCGGTGGTCTCGCTCCTGTCCATTGTCTTTGAAGCGGGCGAGGCGCCGGAGGACAATCCCGGCGGCGCGTTGATCTTCACCTTCGCCGGCGGCGGCGAGCTGCGCCTCGACGTGGAGTGCGTGGACCTGGTGCTCGCCGACATTTCCGAACCCTGGCGCGCGGTGCGCCGGCCGGCCCATCCCGATAGTGAAATCACCCCGGATGGGAAAACTGCAGGGCGTGTCGACCGATGAGCGATCAGCATCTGGTTTCGGTGGAGCTTGATCAGGCCACGATCGGCAAGGCCGACGAGAACGTCGAGCATGAGCGCCGTGTGGCGATCGCCGATCTGCTCGAAAGCAATATGTTCAAGCCCGCCGGCTCGGAGGAGGGGCCCTACGCGCTTCGTCTGGCGATCGAGGATCAGCGCCTGGTGTTCGACGTGACGACGGCCGACGGCGAGCCGGTGCGCATTTTCGTGTTCTCGCTGGGTCCGCTGCGGCGCATCATCAAGGACTATTTCCTGATGTGCGAAAGCTATTACGCCGCGGTGCGCGATGCGCCGCTCGGCCAGATCGAAGCCATCGATATGGGCCGCAGGGGCGTGCACAATGAAGGGTCGACGCTGCTGCGAGAACGGCTTGAGGGAAAGATCGACGTTGATTTCGACACCGCCCGGCGCCTGTTCACCCTGATCTGTGCGCTCCACAGGAGAGGCGCGTGAGCGCGAGGCCGCAAGCGCAGCCGCCCGCCGTCGTCTTCATCTGCGCGCGCAATGCGGTGCGCTCGCCCATGGCGGAGGCGCTGTGGCGGCTTCGCTTCGGTGCGGATGCGCCGGCGTTTTCCTGCGGCGTTGCGCCAGCCAGCCTGCCTGACGGGCACATGATCACGGTGATGGGCGAAAAGGGTGCGGATCTTTCCGGCTATGAATGCCGCGACCTGAGCGAGGCCGCCGCCGCGCCCGTGGATCTGGTGGTGCGTCTGGCCGCGGAAATGGCCGAAGAGGCCCAGGCCTTCGCCAGGGCGCGCGCCGCCGCGTTTTCGATCTGGCCGGTGGAGGATCCCGCCGGCTTCGGCGAGCGCGACCGGTTCCTGCGGCTGGCCGCCTATCGCGCCGCACGCGACGCCATCGAGGCGCGCATTCTCGCGTTCGAGGCGGAATCAGAGTCCCAATAAGGGCCCGAATAAGAGATTGATTGTCTTGATTGAGCGTCCCGCGCTCGACGCGGGGCGGGGATCGCGCGTATATAGCGCCCGGAACCGACTGCGGCGCGCGCGCTTTACCGCTGCGCCGCGCTCGAACGTGTTTACAGATTGAGCTTAAGGACGAGGAGCCGTATGGCGAAAGAAGAACTTCTGGAGTTCCCGGGCGAAGTCGTGGAACTGCTTCCCAACGCGACCTTCAAGGTCAAGCTGGAGAACGACCACGAAATCATCGCCCACACCGCGGGCAAGATGCGCAAGAACCGCATCCGCGTGCTGGCCGGTGACAAGGTGCTGGTCGAGATGACGCCCTACGACCTGACCAAAGGGCGCATCACCTATCGCTTCAAGTAGGTCGGTGTCCTTACCGGACGGCCGCCCTGCGCTGATCCTGGCGAGCGCCTCGCCGCGCCGTCGCGATCTTCTGATCCAGATCGGCGCGCCTGCGGACCGCATAGCTCCCACCGATATCGACGAGACGGCGAAGCCTGGCGAGACGCCGCGTGCCCTCGCTTTGCGCCTGGCGCAAGGCAAGCTGGCCGCGGCGCAGCATCCAGGATGCTTCGTTCTGGCCAGCGATACGGTGGTCGGCGTCGGCCGGCGGATCCTTCCCAAGACCGAGACCCGGCAAGAGGCCGAGGCGTGCCTCAGGCTGATGAGCGGGCGCAATCACCGGGTTTATACCGGCGTTGCGGCGCGCAGCCCCGACGGGCGCGAGGCGAGCCGGGTGGTGGAGACGCGCGTGGCGATGAAGCGCCTCGACGCGGCTGAAATCGCCGCCTATCTCGATTCCGGCGAGTGGAAGGGCAAGGCGGGCGGCTATGGTATTCAGGGCCGGGCCGGCGCCTATATCGAAAACTTGATCGGCAGCTATACCGGCGTGGTCGGCCTGCCGGTCTATGAAAGCCGCCAGCTTCTGGTGGGACTGGGATACTGGTTTTGAGAATCGTCGCCTCCGACAATATCGGTGAAACCCGCGCCGCCGTGATCGACGGCGACCGCGCCGTGGAGCTGCACTTGGAGCGCTGGAGCGAGCGCGCCGCGCGCGCCGTGCGCGGCGAAGTGTTCCGCGCCCGGGTGCGCACCGTGGACGCGTCCATCAACGGCGCCTTCTGCGATATCGGCAAGGGCAAGGAGGGCTTTCTGCCCTTCGGCAAGGCCGGCCGCCCCGATGAGGTCCGCCAGGGCGCGGCCATCGGCGTGCAGATCGCCCGCGAGGAATTCCAGGAGAAGGGCCCGACGCTCGCTTTGTTCGACGTGGAGCCCGGCGAGGCGCCCGAGACCATCGCGTCAGCGCCGCCCCTGGCCGAGCGCCTGGCGATGATGTTCGACGCGCCGGTGCGCACGCCCAAAGAGGCCGAAATCGAGCTTGACGAGCTGTTCGACGCGGCGCTGGAGCCGGTGGTGGCGCTGCCTGGCGGCGGGCGGTTGATAATCGAACCGGTGACCGCGCTCACCGCCATCGACGTGGATGCGTCGGGGCGCAAATCACCGGGTGGAACCCACAAGCTGGCGCTGGACCTTAACCGCGCCGCGGCGCGCGAGGCCTGCCGGCAGATCCGCCTGCGCGGCATTGGCGGCGTGGTCGCCATCGATTTTCTGCCACTGAAGAAGAAGGCCGATCAGTCGACCCTCGCCCAGACCCTGAAGGGCGCGTTCAAGGGCGATCCGGCCAAGGTCGACATCGCTCCGGCGAGCCGCTTTGCTGTGGTGGAGCTGGCCCGCCAGCGCCTGGGCCGCGCCCTGCACGAAATCTGCTGGGAGCGTTATGGCGTCGACAGCGTCGAAACCGCTGCGCTGACCGCCCTGCGCGCGCTGGAGCGCGAAGGGCGCTCGAACCGCGCCGCGAAGCTGGAGATCCGCGTCGGAGCCGAGGTGTACGCCTGGCTCGACGCCGACCCGATCGGCTGGCGCAAGACCGCCAAGGCCAGGCTCGGCGACCGGTCCGTCCTGATCGCCGATCCGGCCATGAACCCGCGCGACAGCGATGTGAGGCCCGTGCGATGACCAAGACCAAGACCAAGACCCAGACCCTGCCGCCCTGTCCCATGTGCAAGCGGCCCGGCTTGCGCGAGTTTCGGCCCTTCTGTTCCAGGCGCTGCGCCGACGCGGATCTGGGCAACTGGTTCTCCGGCGCCTATGCGGTGCCGGGCGATCCGGTGGACCCAGAAGCGCTTCCGCCTCGCGAAGGCGAGGAAGACTAGGCGGGACTTCACACTCACCTGGATTTTAATTCGTTAAGCGGCCCCGCCTTATACCCGGCGCTGCCTGACAATTTGAATTTAGGGATGGGGTCCATCATGAAGTTTTCTGCACTCGCTACGCTGGTGGTGTCGTTTTCGGCGACCACCGCCGCCACCGCGCCTGCGCTCGCCGAGGAAGCCGCGTCCGGCTTCACGTTCGAGGGGTCCACGCGCGTTCGCTATGAAACGCTGTCCGCGCCGTTCCGAGCCGGCCGCGAAGGCTCTGACCAGCAAATCAGCTGGCGCACCCGAGCTCTGGGCGAATACCGGGCCGACCGGATCACGTTCGGCGCCGAGTTGTTCGACTCCCGCGCCTGGCTCACCGACGACGGGAGCTATCTCACTTCCACAGCCATCAACACGCTGGAAGTCCTGCAGGCCTATGTGCGCGCAGACATCGACGGCGGCGAGGTTCAGGCCGGACGCTTCGTCTTGAATGTCGGATCGCGCCGCCTGGCCGGTGAGAACTCCTTCCGCAACTTCCCCAGCACGTTCGAGGGGGTTCGCGGCGCGTTCACCCTCGCTGAAGGGCTGACGCTGGACGCGTTCTACACCGCGCCGGTCGAGCGAAAGCCGGGCGACCGGGCGAGCCTTCTGGACAATGAGCACGAGTTTGACGAGGCCGACTGGGACACCCGCTTCTGGGCCGCCCATCTTACCCGCGCTGATCTGGCGCCGGGGGTGGACGGCGAGGTCTATCTGTACGGCAAGACCAAAAAACGGCGGCGACGATCTTTACACGCTCGGCGCCCGGCTGTCCGGCGAGCGCGGTCAGGTGGATTTCGATCTGGAGACCATGTGGCAGACCGGCGAGACCGGCGCCGGGCTAGATACGGCCTCGGCGTTTGTCCTGGCTGAGGCCGGCTATCAGTTCGACGGCGATTGGTCGCCGCGCCTGTCCGCGCAGTTGGTCTACGCGTCCGGGGACGAGGATGCGGGCGACGGCGAGTGGAACCGCTTTGACAGCCTTTACGGCCTTCGCCGCGGCGTGCTGGGCCAGACCGGGATCTTCGGGCCGCTGGACCTTGAGAATATTATCGCTCTGGGCGCTCGTCTGGAAGTCGCGCGCGGGCCGGTGGGAATCAATGTCCTGGTGCAGGACGTGTCGCTCGCCTCTGACACCGATCGCTGGCGCCGAGCCGGGCTGCGCGACGTCACCGGAAGCTCTGGTGACCATGTAGGCCAAGTGATCGATACCCGCCTGCGCTGGTGGATCAAGCGCGACGTGCTGCGCCTTGAAGCAGGCGCGGCGGTTCTGTTCAAGGGCGACTTCGCCACCGACGCGCCCGGCGCGCCGCAGGACGATAATCCGCTCTACAGCTATGTCATGCTGACGCGGTCCTTCTAGGCCGCTTAACCCCACCGAACGCGAAAACGCCGGCCCGACGCATCGTCAGGCCGGCGTTTTTCGCGTTTCGGCGCCGCCCCCAAGGACCGTGCCGGACCGGAGCCTCAAGCGGCGGCGGCGTTCTTGCGCATCTTCCAGAAGCGCAGCGCGCGCTCGGCGTCGCCGGGATCAAGCGCGTCATAGACCTTTCCGATCTCGCGGGCGTCGTTGAACGCGCCATCCCTGGCGCCCCCGCGCAGCACGGCGATGGTGACGAAGAGGGCCTTGTCCACGTTCGCCGCTTTGCAGATCAGCGCCAGACCGTCCGGGCTCTCATGCTCGAGGGCCTTTCTGGCGGCGAAATAATCCACGCTGGTGATTTCAGCAAAGCCGACGCAGAAATGAGCGATCTTCTTCTCGCGCAGGAGCCGGATCAGAAGCTGGCCGTCCAGCTCGCGGCGCACGCGTTTCGCGGCGATGAAGCGGCGGGCCTCTGCGATGTCCTGGTCTTCCGCGAGCCGCGCCTCGAGGCGGCGCTGGGAGGCGGCCAGAGCCGCTTCCAGCACGCCGGGCTCCAGGGATTCAAAGCGGTCCTGGATGCGGGCGCGCAGCGTATTGTTCACCACCATCATCATGTCGTTGAGAAGGTCGGCAGGCGTGTCTTCGCGCGCCACGAGCGGGGCTTGCAGCACCTCGCTGTCCTCGGCGCGCCGGGTCACGGTCTCGAAGGTTTCGCGCGAGAGCTTCGCGCCGGTGTTGGACACCAGCCTGGCCACGGTGTGGTCGTCGCCCTTCTCCACGATGGCGTGGGACAGGCGCTCGCCGACCTCCGGGCGCACTGCGATCGCGCGCATATGGTCCTGGGTGGACTCGTGGACGATGGTGACGAGCTCTTCCTCCGACAGAACGCCGGAGCGCGACAGGATCGGCGCGGCCACTTCGATGGCGTCCTGAGCAAGCTGAAGGATCAGGCCCTTGGGCGCGAAGGGCGCGTCGGCGAACCGGCGCGCGAGCTCTTCACGCGCGTCCTGGGCGGTCTGGCTGGCCAGCGATTGAAGCACGGCGTCGAACTGGCGCTGGGCGCCGCTGTCTCGCTTGGGCGGGGCGTCGAAGAACATGTCGGTGACTTCACGCAGCAGGGCGCGCCGGCGATCAGAGGATTTCTCCTTGGCCAGTTGGGTCAGCTTATGCAGCTTGCTGGGTACGGCCATCGAGGCGCTCCACTCGTCAATTCTTGCGAGGATTTCATCCTTGAATACTCTGGGTAAAGAAACCGTGCACGCGCTCGCGATTTTCAAGGTTTACACAAGCTTAAGTGTGCCGCCGTCCTCGGCGCGGCCTCGGCGATTTCAGCCGGTCGCCGGGCTTCTCTAGCCGCCGTCCGGATCGTCCCCGGAAGCGCCGAGCGGTGCACGAGGCGGCGCCAGCGCGCCGTCGGCCTCCATGAGTGCGGCGCGTTCGCGGTCGCTGGGCGGGCGGTCCCCGGCGGCGTCAATGCGCGCTGAAAGGCTTGAAGACAGCCCGGTGACGGCGCCGGGATGGGGAAAGGGCGTCGCCGCCACGCCGTGAAGGTCGCAGCGCGCGGCGCGGCCAGTCCAGCCAGTGCGCCAGGTCCAGGCCTGGCAGGCGGTGCGAGTGGTGCATACGGCGGCGCAGGCCTGCGCGCTTTCAGCCGCCAGCCCGTCCAGGCGCTCCAGCGTCAGACCGCGGCGGGCGTGGTCTTCCAGCACCGCACCGGAGGGCAGCCCTGCGCCGTCCGGGGCGCCGGCGAGGGCCGGTTCGGCGGTCAGCGCCGCGGCGGCGAAGAGGCTTGCAAGCATGATCATGGTCCCAGCCTGCGCCCGCCTCTGTTAAAAAAGCGTCGCCGGCGGCGGGTTGCGGATATTGCGCAAAGGGCGCGCGCCCGCTAACGCTTCGCGGCTCTTGCTTGGAGACGAGATCATGGCCGCCAGCCACAGTGAGACCAAGTCTGCAAACGCGCTCGACCGCTTCGTCGCGAGCGACGGATTTCGCAATGTCATCACGGCGCTGATCCTGATCAACGCGGCGATCCTGGGTCTGACGACCTATGACCTGCCCGCGCGGGTGGAAACCTGGCTGCATTACGCCGACATGGCGATCATCGGCGTCTTTGTCGTTGAAATTGCTTTGAAATTGGTCGTTCAGCGTCAGAAGTTTTTCCGCTCGCCCTGGAACTGGTTCGACTTCACCGTGGTGGCGCTTTCGCTGATCCCGGACGCGGGTGCGTTCACCGTGCTCAGGGCGTTGAGAGTGCTGAGGCTTTTCCGCCTGTTCTCCACCGTGCCGGAAATGCGCTCGGTGGTGGAGGCGCTGGCCCGGGCGATCCCTGGCATGGGCGCGATCATGCTGGTTCTGGTGGTGATTTTCTATGTGGGCGCGGTGATGGCGTCCAAGCTGTTCTCCGGCACCCACCCGCAGTTCTTCGCCGATCTGGGCGCTTCGGCCTTCACTCTTTTCCAGGTGATGACGCTGGAGAGCTGGTCCATGGGGGTGGCGCGCCCGGTGATTTCCGAGCATCCGTTTGCGTGGATTTTCTTCGTCGGCTTCATCGTGCTGACGAGCTTCGCGGTCCTGAACCTGTTCATCGCGGTCATCGTGGATTCCATGCAGTCGAAGCATTTCGACGCGGAGACCGAGCGTCAGGCCGAAGCCCATGACGAGCGCGAGGTGCTGGTGAACGAGGTGAAGGCCCTGCGCGTGGAGCTGGCCGAGATCCGGGTCCTGCTTCAGTCGCGCGACGGGGCGCCTGCGGACCGGCCCGGCTCGGCGATGGCCCCAAAGCGCGACGACAAGGACGAGTAGAACGCCGCGAGCGTCTCCTCGCGCTCCGTGCGTCTGCGCGGGGGCGGCGAGGACAGCGGCGCCGGCTCCAGCCCTTCATGGGCGGCGACCATGAACTGGCGCCAGATATCGGCCGGCAGCGATCCCCCGGTCACCTCGCGCATGGGCGTGTCGTCGTCATTGCCCACCCAGACGCCGGCGACCATCTGGCCGGTATAGCCGACAAACCAGGCGTCGCGGCTGTTCTGGCTGGTGCCGGTCTTGCCCGCGGCGCGCCGGCCGGGCAGGCGGGCGCGGGCGCCGGTGCCGTCCAGGATGACGCTTTCCAGCATGGTGGACATGGCGCGCGCGTGCTCGCGGCTGATCGCCTGGGCGCCCGGCCGCGGAGCTCCCGCGCTCCACAACACCTCGCCGCGGGCGCTGCGGATTTCAGTGACCAGGCGCGGCTCGGTGACGCGGCCGTCATTGGCGAAGGCGGCGTAGACGGCGGTGAGGTCGATGAGGCGGACCTCGCTGGCGCCCAGCGAGAGAGCGGGCACCGGATTGAGCGCGGTGGTGATCCCCAGCCGGCGGCCCATTTCAGCAACCGCGTCCACGCCCACCTGCGCGCCCACCTGAACGGCGACCGTGTTGATGGAGCGCTTGAGCGCATCGGCGATGGTGACCCGGCCGCGATACCCGCCGCCGTAGTTTTCCGGGCGCCAGCCCTCGATATCCACCGGGGCGTCTTCATAGGCGGTGGCAGGGTCGAGCCCGGCTTCAAACCCGGCGGCGAAGACGACGGGCTTGAACGCGGATCCAGGCTGACGCTCGGCCTGAACGGCACGGTTATACTGGCTTTCGCCGTAATCGCGCCCGCCGATCATCGCCAGCACCGACCCATCGAGATCCAGCGCCACCAAAGCGGCTTCGCCGGCGTCGCGGGATTCCCCTGACTCAGACAGCACCGCTTCCACCGCCGCGGAGGCGGCGCGTTGAAGCGCCGGCCGCAGGGTAGTCTGGATGATCAGGATCGGCGTCTCGTCGGGATCGATCAGCGCCTGGACGCGGGACAGCGCCACGTCGAAGGCATGGCCGTAAACGACCGGATTGACCGCCTGCACGGCGCCTTCGGCAAGCTGAGCCGGTTCGCTGACGGCGGCGAGATACTGAATGGGATCGATGAAGCCGACGTCCATCATGGCGTTCAGCACCTCTTCGGCGCGGGCCTGGGCGGCGGCGAGGTTTTCTGTGGGCGCCAGACGGCTCGGCGCCTTGGGCAGGGCGGCCAGGATCGCCGCCTCCTGCAAGGTCAGCTCAGAGGCCGGCTTGTTGAAATACCGCTCGGCGGCGGCCTGCACCCCGAAGGCGCCTTCACCCAGATAGACGCGGTTCAGATACAGCTCGAGGATCTGCTCCTTGGTGAGCAACTCCTCGATGGCCATGGCCAGGCGCATCTCCTGCAGCTTGCGATGCATGGTCTGGTCGGGGCGCAGGATGAGATTCTTCACCAGCTGCATGGTCAGCGTAGAGCCGCCCTGGACGATCTCGCCGGCGCGCAGATTGGCCAGCAGGGCGCGGATCGTGGCGCCCCGGTCGACGCCGTCATGCTGGTAGAAATTCTGGTCCTCGATGGCGATGAAGGCCTGGGGCACGTGGGCGGGCAGCTCGGCCAGCTCGATTGGCCGGCCGTAGCGCGGCCCGCGCACGCCCAGAACCTCGCCGCCGGCGCCCAGCAGGGTGTAGCTCGCCTCGCGGCGGGTCTCCCACAGCTCCTCCAGGCTTTCTGGCGGCGAGGGCATGTCCTCGAACGCCCAGCGCCAGCCTGCCCAGAGCGAGACCGCCCCAGCGAGCACAATGGCGACAAGGCCCAGCGCCAGCGCGGCGGGCAGGGCGCCCATGAGGCGCTTGAAGACGCCCGGTTTTTCGTCGGCGCGGAAAGTTATGACCGGTCTCCATGTTTGACCGCAGCTTCTGCCTGTCTTGACCAAGCCTTCAAGGCTAAATTCGGGCGATGACCGATCCGCGCCCGTTTCACGAAACCAAATCCCTGTCCGAAATGACCCCCGAGGAATGGGAGTCCCTGTGCGACGGGTGCGGCAAGTGCTGTGTGGTTCTGCTCCAGGACGAGGGCGATGATCGGGTCTGGCGCACCAATGTGGGCTGCCGCCTGCTCGACCTGAAAACCGTGCGGTGCTCCGACTACGCCAATCGCCACACCCGCGTTCCCGGCTGCGTTAAGCTGACTGCGGATAATGTCAGCGATTTCCACTGGATGCCGGACACGTGCGCCTATCGCCTGCTCGCGCAAGGCAAGCCGCTCCATGACTGGCACCCGCTGGTCAGCGGCGATCCGGGTAGTGTGAAGACAGCCGGAATCGGCGTGCACGGAACGTTGGTGAGTGAACGCGATGTGGACGCTGAGGACTTCGAAGATCACATCATCGAAGACGGATAGGCGAGGCGCCTTACTTCAGAAGCGGCCCGCTCTGATCGAGATAGGCGGTGTCGAACCCGGCGAGCTGACTCAAGCCTTCAAGATCGTCGAACGTGACGTGTTTCTTGTGAACGCTTACAAGCCCGTCCTCGCGCAGCTGGCGCAGGACCCGATTCACATGCACCGCGCTCAGGCCGAGGGCGTCGGACAGGTGATACTGGGTCAGCGGGCAATCATACCCGGCCGCGTCGCCCACCCCGATGAGCTGCAGTCGTGATCCCAGCTCCAGCAGGAAGTGCGCCATGCGCTCCTCAGCCGAGCGCCGGCCAAGATTGACCAGGTGCTCCACCACCATGGCCTCGTCGCGTGACGCGGCCCAGAGCATGGCGGTCGCAAGACGCGGCGCGGTGGCGAAGGCGTCCAGAATATCCGAGGCGAGGACTTCGGAGGCCTCGATGCGGGTGACGGCTTCGATGGTGTGGTCGGAGGTGCGCAAAAGGGCGCTGCGCAGGCCGAGAAAGTCGCCGGGGATCTGCACGTCGACGATCAGACGCTCGCCGTCGGGAAGCAGCTTGTAGGAGCCGGCCCAACCCTCGGCCAGGATGTAGACAGAGGCGTTCTCCTGGCCCTCATGGATGATCTGATGGCCGGCCGGGAAGGTTCTGCGGCGCCGGTCCAGGCGCGCCAGGGTCGCGTGATCGGTGTCCGACAGGGCGACGAAAGCCGAGAGCTTTCGTGCCAGCGGGCTGAGCAATCCCAACATTCAGGCGCCCCCGCCGCAGGGCGCCCACACGCAGGCGGTCGCGCGATTCAGCCGAAGGGCGCTCGGCTGGCGGTGCTGGCTCGGCCGGGCCATACGGCGCATGAAGGGTGTCTCCTGAGAAAAAGAAAAGGGGCGGCCGTCTAAACCCTTTCCTGTGGTGATCGAGCAGGGGCGCAAAGGCCATCACAGGGCGAGGGGCGGGTGCAAGTCGCCGCCGCCGGGGGCTGTCCGCCCGGCCCCGCGCGAGAGCTTATCCAGAGCTCGGGCTCAGCCCTTCCTGGACGCGCCCTTCTTGTTGGCCGCTCCCTTGGCGAAGGCGTCTTCGGTCTGGCTGGTCTTGCTGTCGGACTGGCCGGACTTGTACGGGCTTTGGTGCTTTGCGCCGCTTGAATCGCCGGGGGTTTTTTTCTTTTTCTTGTTCTTGTCCATGGCGTGAGCCTGCTTTCGGGGCCGTGCCGCCGCGTGTGGACCGAGAATTCGGACAAGCGAGAGGCACAAGGCACTCAACTTCGCCCGCCGCGACGATCGAGGTGCTAACATGGATCAGTCCGCTCCCAACTCTCCTGCTGGGCGGCGCGCCGCGGCTCTGGACGCTGATGCAGGTAAGTGCGACGCGCGGTGGCGGCGCCATTGTGTCGGGTCGCGAGGGCCAATCACGCGTGTCGGCCGCACCGGTGAACGTCGGGCTACGGCGCGCTGAGGCTCAACTCGCCCCCGCGGCAGAGGAAGCCATCATGAACCAGTCAACCATTTTCGGTCTTGTCCCGCTCGCCGTGGGCGCGCTGCTCCTGTTCTTCGCCTGGCGGGCGTCCAATGCGCCGGTCAATCAATTGGCCGAGGCGCTCACCGGCCGCTACACCGACAACACCATGCTCTATCTGATCGGCGGCGTGATCGGCGTCGTGGTGGGCCTCGCGCTGCTCTACCGGGACTTCTCCCGCCGCTGATCGGCGCACAGCCGGGCCGCTATCCCGGCGATCGCGGGTTCCAGCCCTGCGCTCCGCCTCACGCCCGGCGCCCAAAGTCGCAAATCAATCCGACCGGGCCGGTCTTGGGGTAGTCTTCAGGCATGGTCGAAATAGCAGATGAGGCGCGGCCCAGTCCCCGAAAGGCGGACTGGGCCGCGCTGTATGAGCGATGGCGGATCGGCGAGACGCCGGACGAGCTGGCGCAGGCCTACGGCCTGGCGCCGTGCACCGTGCGTGAGCGGTGCCGGTGGGTGGAGCGGATGTTTCCGCCCGACACGCCGGCCCGGCTGCGCCATCGCTTCGCCCAACGTCTGATGGCCGCCGAGGCGGCGCTGGACACCGGAAGCCCCATTGAAGCCGAGCGCCGCGCCAAGGCGCTGGTGGCGCTGGTGCGCGCCGCGCGGGCTCTTGAAAACTGGTCGGAACCCCAACACGCCGCTTCGGCGGGAGCCGAGGAGGGTCGCGGTGAGCCGTTTGACGCCGGAGCCGAACTTGAACGACGTCTGCTCGAGCAGATTGGAGGAGAAAGACGTCAGGCCCTTCGTGCGCCAGCTGACGCAGGCGCAAAGGCTGGCGGAACTCGCGGGGATGAATCCCTGGCTAGGGGCTGGAAGGCTTGAACAGCTCGCCCCGGACGGCGATTGGCTGATCTGGCTGTTTCTGGGCGGCCGGGGCGCGGGAAAGACGCGGGCCGGCGCGGAATGGCTGAACACCCAGGTGCTCGCGGGCGCCGGGCGCGTGGCGCTGATCGGGCCGACTTTCAACGATGTGCGCGAGGTTATGCTGGGCGGGCCGTCGGGTCTTCTGTCGCTGGACGCCGTGGCGGGGCGCCCGCGCTATGAAGCCTCCAGAAAGCGGCTGATCTGGCCCAATGGCGCGGTGGGCTATGCGTTCTCCGCCGAGGATCCGGACGGTTTGCGCGGACCCCAGTTTCACGCCGCCTGGGCCGATGAATTCGCCGCCTGGGCGCGGCCGCAGGAGACGCTGGACATGCTGCGCTTCGGGCTGCGCCTGGGACAGCGACCGCGCCTGATGGTGACCACCACGCCGCGCCCGATTGCAGCGCTGCGAACGCTCATCGCGGCACCGGGCGTGGTGATGACGCGCGCGTCCACCGAAGCAAACGCCAAGTATCTGGCGCCCGGCTTTATCAAGGCCATGCGCGCCCAGTATGGCGCCAGCCAGCTGGCGCGCCAGGAACTGGACGGGGTGCTGATCGAGGATCCAGAAGGCGCGCTCTGGACGCGGGACATGATCGATCAGGCGCTGAATCTTCAGCGCAGCGACCCCGACCGCATCGTGGTCGCCGTGGACCCGCCCGCCGGAAACGGAAGCGGCGACGCGTGCGGCATCATAGCGGCAGGCGCCAGCGGCTCGGGCCGCACCATGACCGGGGTGATCCTGGCGGACGCCTCGCTCAAGGCCCGGCCAGAAGCCTGGGCGCGAAAAGTCGCCGAGACGGTGGCGGCGGTGGACGCCGACCATGTGGTCGCCGAAGCCAATCAGGGCGGCGACATGGTGCGCGCCGTGCTGCAGGCCGCCGCGCCGGACCTGACCGTGCGCCTGGTCCACGCCAGCCGCGGCAAGCGGGCGCGCGCCGAACCGGTCGCCGCGCTCTACGCCGCCGGCCGCATCGCCCACGCGGGACGCTTTGCCCGCCTGGAAGACCAGATGTGCGCCTTCGGCGCCCCGGACTTTAAAGGAAGCCCGGACCGGGTGGACGCCCTGGTCTGGGGAATCGCGGCGCTGTTTGACGGCGCGCGGACGCCAAGGATGCGGCGGCTGTGAGTGCGTTTGTCCCTCCCCTTGATGGGGAGGGTGGGCGCGCCTTCAGGCGGGGTCGGGTGGGGTGAAGCCCCACGCGCGGTGTTTGAAGGCTTTACCGCCGCCGCCCCCTCCGCCCCGGATCTGTGATCCGGGAAACCTCCCCCATCAAAGGGGGAGCACACAGACGAGAACAAAGGGACCCCAGCCATGCTCAACTGGCTCAATCTCGGCCGTAAATCGGCCGGGCGCAGCTTCGCCGTGTCGTTCGGGTCGAGTGCGGCCTGGTCTCCGCGCGGGTATGCGGCCTTCGCCCGCGAAGGCTTCGCGCGCAATCCGGTGGCCCATCGCTGTGTGCGGCTGATCGCCGAGGGTGCTTCGGCCTGTCCCTTAAGCGTGGCTGACGGGGCGGGGGCGCAGGCGGTGCGGGAGCTGTTGTCAAAACCCAATCCCGATCAGTCAGGCCAGGAGCTGATGGAGCAGGTCTTCGGCTATCTGCAGGTCGCCGGCGACGCCTATCTGGAGATTGCCGGCCCCGAGGAGGGTCCGCGCGCTCTGTTCGCGCTGCGGCCTGACCGGATGACGGTCATTCCCGGACCCAAAGGCTGGGCGGATGGCTGGGAATACCGCCACGGATCGCAGAAGCGGGTCTTCGCCCGCGACCGGGCCAGCGGACGCTCGCCGATCCTGCATCTGAAACTCTTCAATCCCGGCGACGACCATTACGGGCTCTCGCCCATGGAGGCGGCGGCGCGGGCGGTGGACGTGCACAATGCCGGCGGCGCCTGGGCCAAGGCGCTGCTGGACAACGCCGCGCGGCCGTCGGGCGCGCTGGTGGTGACCGGGCGCGACGGGGAGGGACGGCTCACCGATCCCCAGTACGAACGCCTGAAGGACGAGCTGGAAAACCTCCACACCGGCCCGCAGAACGCCGGCCGTCCGCTGCTGCTGGAAGGCGGGCTGGACTGGAAGCCCATGGGCCACAGCCCCGCCGAGATGGACTTCATCGCGGCGAGGCGCGAGGCGGCGCGCGAGATCGCCCTGGCTTTCGGGGCGCCGCCTATGCTGCTGGGGCTTCCCGGCGACAACACCTATTCCAATTATCGCGAGGCGAACCTGGCGTTTTATCGCCAGACCGTGCTGCCGCTGGTGCGCAAAACCGCCGCGGCGCTGTCGGGCTTTCTCTCGCCCTGGCTGGGCGCTGAAGTTTCGATCAGCCCGGACGAGGACGGCTTGCCGGCCCTGGCTGAAGAGCGCGGGGCGCGCTGGCGCCGGATCAGCGAGGCGGGATTTCTCACCGATGATGAAAAACGCGCCCTTCTGGGCCTGAAGGAGCGAGCATGAACGATGCAAGCCTGAGCCAGGCCTGGCGGCTCGATCGCAAGATCACGCTGGGCGTCATCATGGCGCTGACCCTGCAGACCTCCGGCGCGCTGATCTGGGCGGGCGCGGCGAGCGAGCGTCTGGACCAGCTGGAACACCGCGCCGAGGCCGGCGCGGCGGCCAATGAGCGCCTCGCCCGCCTGGAAGAACACGCCGCCCACACCCGCGCCGCGCTGGACCGTATCGAGCGCCGGCTCGAGGACGGGTAGGGCGGCGCGACCCCCTCCGCCCCTCGCTTCGCTCGGCGCGTTCGCCCGTTCGATCAATCCTTTGATCGATCTCGGCAGCCTCACCCCCTGTAAAGGGGAAGGCGTAAAGCGCCGCGAGGCGCGGCCGGGTGGGGTGCGCCGCATAGCCCAGGCCTCGCAAACTCACACACTCAAGGGAGACGCCCATGACGGCGCGCAACGGCTCGGGCGACGGGCTCGAGGTGGCCGGCTACGCCAGCCTGTTTGATATCGAAGACCATGGCCGCGATCTGGTGCGCGCCGGGGCGTTCGTCGAAAGCCTGAAGGCGAAAGGCCCGCGCGGGGTGCGCATGTTGTTCCAGCACGATGCCGGCGAGCCGGTGGGCGTGTGGGACGAGATCGTCGAGGACGGGCGCGGGCTTTATGTGCGCGGCCGGATCCTGAGCGACGGCCCGCGCGGACGCGCCGCGTCGGGCCTGGTGCGAGAAGGCGCGGTGGACGGATTGTCCATCGGCTTTCGCACCGTGCGGTCCGCGCCCCGGCCCGGGGGCGGACGCGACCTTCTGCAACTGGACCTTTGGGAGGTCTCCATCGTGACCTTCCCCATGCTCCCCCAGGCGAGGCTGCGCGTGCTGCCCGGCCTGACGGAGACCGCCTCCGCATTCGCGGCGACCTGACCTGACCCTCACATTTGAAAGGATCCCCATGACCCGGGAGACCAAGATGGCCGCGCCGTCCACCGAGGCGCGTGCGGCGATGCATGACCTGCTTGCAGCGTTTGAAAGCTTCAAGGACGCCAATGACCGCCGCCTGAGCGAGATCGAGTCCAGGAAGTCGGCTGACCCGCTCATCGAGGAAAAAGTGAGCCGGATCGACCAGGCGCTCACCACCACCAAGGCCCGCCTTGATCGCCTCACCATCGAAGCGAACCGCCCCGATCTGGGCGCCGATGAGGGCAAGAGCGCGGCGAAGACGGCCTGGTCGGGCTTTCTGCGCACCGGCGAGGCCGCGCGCCTTGTGGAAGGCAAGGCGCTGAGCACCGGGACCGGGTCCGACGGCGGCCATGTGGCCCCGGCCGAGACCGAAGCCCTGATCGAGCGGCTGATCCGCGAGGTCTCGCCGATCCGCCAGATCGCCACGGTGAAACAGACCACCAGCCACACCTTCAAGAAGCCGGTGAGTGTGGGCGGCGCCACGTCCGGCTGGGTGGCCGAAACTGCGCCGCGGCCTGAGACCAATACTTCCTCGCTGGAGCTTGTGGAGTTTCCCACCGCCGAGCTCTACGCCATGCCGGCCGCGACGCCCGCGATCCTGGACGACGCGCTGGTGGATATCGACCAGTGGCTCGCCGAGGAGGTGCGCGACACCTTCGCCGAGGCCGAGGGCCGCGCCTTCGTCACCGGCTCGGGGATCAACCGGCCCAAGGGCTTTTTGAGCTATGACACGGCAGCCGAAGGGACGGAGGCCTGGGGCGAGCTGGGCTATGTGGCCACCGGCGTCGACGGCGATTTCGCCGCCAGCGATCCCGGCGATGTGCTCATCGATCTGATCTATGCGCCCAGGACCGGCTACCGCACCAATGGCCGGTTCGTGATGAACAAGTCCACGGTCTCGGCCGTGCGCAAGTTCAAGGACGCCGACGGCCATTACATCTGGCAGCCCTCCATGACCGCCGGCCAGCCGGCCACCCTCATGGGCTATGCGGTCACCGAGGCCGAGGACATGCCCGATATCGGGTCGGACAGCTTTTCGATCGCTTTTGGTGATTTCGAGCGCGGCTATCTGGTGGTGGACCGCCAGGGCGTGCAGGTGCTGCGCGATCCCTATTCGGCCAAGCCCTATGTTCTGTTCTACACCACCCGCCGTGTCGGCGGGGGCGTGCAGGATTTCAACGCCATCAAGCTGTTGAAGTTCGGCGTCTCGTAAAGCGGCGGTCTTCCCCCCGCCGCCGCCTGGCAAAGCGCCCCGGCCTCAGTGATGAGCCGGGGCGCTTTGCATTCTTACTCATTTTCATGAGGGCCCCATGACCCTGCATCTCCTGTCTCCGCCTGTGGTGGAGCCTGTCGGGCTGGCTGACGCCAAAACCTGGCTGCGCGTCGGCCATGACGAGGAAGACGCGCTCATCGCCGACCTTCTCAAGAGCGCGGCGGCGCGCGTCGAACTGGACACCGGGCTGGCGCTCATCGCCCGCAGCTACCGGGAGACGCTGGACGCCTGGCCGGAGCGGCGGCTGTCGGCCTACGGCCAGGCCTTCAGCGTGGCGCGCGGCCCGCTGATCAGCGTGGAGGCGGTGAGAATTTATGCCCGCGACGGCGACGCCACGCTCTGGAATCCGGCCGAATACCACGCCGAAACCGGCGAGCCGGGGCGCATCGTGGCGGTCTATCCTTTTTCATTGCCGTGTCCGGGGCGCGCGGCAGGCGGGATCGAGATTGAGTTCACTTCCGGCTTCGGCGTCGACCCCGGCGATGTGCCCGCCCCGTTGAAAGAGGCGATGCTGCGCCTGGCCGCCCGGAGCTATGCCACCGCCGAGCCGGCCGAAAGCGCACGGCGCGGCGAGGCGGATTTGCCTGAGGACGTGGAGGCGCTCCTGCGTCCCTGGCGCCGGGTGCGATTGTGAGCGCGGAAGCGGCGTTTTCCGCCGCTGTCATAGCCGCGCTGAAAGCCGATGCGGGCGTGCGCGCCGCCCTGGGAGATCCGGCCCGCGTCCATGACCGGGCGCCGCGCGGCGCGGCGTTTCCCTACGCGTCGCTGGGGCGCAGCGAGAGCGAGCCGCTGGACGCTGGCGGGCTCGATCTCATCGATCACCGGCTGACCCTGCATGTGTGGGGCCGCCGCGATGATCGCGACGCGGTGAAGCGCGCCCTGAGCGTGGCTCGCGCCGCCCTCCACCAGACCGATCTGACGCTGGCGGCGCCCTATGGCTGCACGCTCTGCCGCGTCGTCTACGCCGACCTGTTCACCGGCCCCGACGGCGCGACACTGCACGGGGTGCTGCGGGTGAGGGGATTGATCGAGAAAGGACTTCAGACATGACCGCACAAGCTGGCAAGGACATCTTGCTGATGATTGGCGACGGGCAGGCGAGCGAGAGTTTCGCCGCCGTCGCCGGGCTTCGCGCCAAGACCATTTCGCTGAATGCACGCCCCGTGGACGTGACCCATGCCGACAGTCCGGGCCGCTGGCGCGAGCTGATCGAGGGGGCGGGCCTGCGCTCGGCCAGCGTTACGGGATCAGGGATTTTCGTGGACAGCGCCGCAGACGAGACCGTGCGCGGCGTGTTCTTTGATCAGATAAGGCGCAGCTGGCGCCTGGTGATCCCCGATTTTGGAACGCTGGAGGGGCCGTTTCTGGTCACTGCGCTGGAATACTCCGGGCGCCATGACGGGGAGGCGGCCTATTCGCTTTCGCTGGCCTCGGCCGGCCAGGTGAGCTTCACGCCGGACTAGCGGATTTTAGAACCGCAGAACCGGGCGCCACTTCTGCATGGGGCGCTCTAGTCGCGGCGCAGCTGGGTGTCGGCGAGCTCGTTCAGGCAGGCCCGGCGTGCATCCACGTGCAGGATCTCATGGCACTCGGCTTCGGCCCGCTCGTCATAGGCGTCCTGGGCGAACGAGGCGCAGCCGGCCAGCGGCAACGCCGCGAGGATGAGAACAAGCGCAAGGCGCATGGCGAGTCTCCCTTTTCTCGACGGGCACATTGGCGCGCAGCGCCGCCGGAGGCAAGCGGCGCCACGGGCTCTTTGAGCGTGCGAGGCTGACTTCCCTGGAAGGATCATCATGACCAATCCCCAACGCGGCGAGACGGCGATCCAGATCGCCGGGCGCGCCCATGTTCTGAGGCTGACTCTGGCCGCCCTCGCCGAAATCGAGGCGGGGCTGGCCTGTGACGGGCTGGAGGCGTTGTCAAAACGCCTGTCCCGGCTGGACGCCGGCGCGCTCCAGATCGTGCTGGCGGCGCTTTTGCGCGGCGGCGGCGCGCAGGAGTGCGAAACGCTTGCTGGCGAGGCCGACGCACGCAGCGCGGCCCGGGCGGTGGCGGCGTGCTTCAAGGCGAATCTCGCATGAGTGAGCCCTGGCGAAGCTGGCTTGCGGCGGCGGTGCTGCGCTTTGGCCTGACGCCGGAGGCGTTCTGGGCGCTGACCCTGGCTGAATGGCGCGCCCTGACCCTCGCCGCCGCCTCGCCCGCCCTTCGCCCCATGAGCCGGGCTGACCTTGATGCGCTGCTGGCGCTGCGATCGGAGACTGAAGATGACCGGGGCTGAAAAGGACGCTGAACGCTTCGCTGCGCTGGCTGAAAAGAAACAGCGTTTAAAAGAGGTCGCGCAGGAAGGTGAGGAGAGCGCCGCGCTGATCAGCGAAGCGTTTCAGACCGCCGGCGCGGAAATCTCCGACGCGCTGGAGACCGCGGCGCGCACCGGCGAGTTGAACTTTCGCGACATGGCCGAAGCGATCTCGCAATCGCTGGCTTCGCTGTTTCTGGACCAGCTGGTGGTCGGCCCGCTGAACGGGCTCGCCGACCGGTTCGGCGCCGGGCTTGAGACCCTGATCCCGAATATTATCGGCCAGCGCGCCGAGGGCGGGCCGGTGCAGGCCGCCGGCGCCTATCTGGTGGGCGAGCGCGGCCCGGAAGTGTTCAGCCCCGGCGCGGCCGGCGCGATCTCGCCTATGGGTGCGGCGCCGGTGACCGTCATCATCCATGCCGGCGCGAACGCCGTCGACGACGTGCGCCGCAGTGAGCGCCAGATCGCCGCCGCCGTGGCGCGCGCGGCCCTGGCGGGAAGGAGCAGCCTGTGAGCGCGTTTCATGATGTCCGCTTTCCCCTGGCCATCGGACTGGCCGCCCGCGGCGGGCCGCAGCGGCGCACCGAGATCGTCACGCTGGGCTCCGGCCGCGAGGAGCGCAACACGCCGTGGGCGCACTCGAAACGGCGCTGGGACGCCGCGCCGGGGGTGCGCTCGCTGGATGATGTGGCGAGGCTCATCGCCTTCTTCGAAGCGCGCCGGGGCCGGCTTTACGCTTTCCGCTTCGCCGATCCGCTGGATCACAAGAGCTGCGCGCCGTCGGCTGAACCCGCCGCTGACGACCAGCTGATCGGCTCCGGTGACGCAATCCAGACCGTGTTTGCGCTCACCAAGACCTATGGCGAAAGCGCGGCCGCCTTTGTGCGCGAGATTTCAAAACCAGTACCCGGCTCGGTGCTGGTGGCGGTGGCGGGCGCGCCGGCGAGCTTCACGCTGGATGGGCAGGGCCGGGTGGTGCTCGACGCCGCCCCGGCGACGGGCGCATCCGTCACCGCGGGCTTTCGCTTTGATACGGCCGCGCGCTTTGACACTGACCAGCTCGACATCACCGCCGACGGGTTCAAGACCGGCGACATCCCCAGCGTGCCGCTGGTGGAGGTGCGGGTTTAGGGCTGGACGCGCTGGAGTTTTGGCCGCTTCATCGTCTCGAAACGATAGTCGGGGAGATCGCCGTGCTCATGTTCATCGCAGCCCTGGCTCAGGCCACGGCGCCGGAGTCGTTCACGCCGCAAGGGTTTCGCACCCAGCTCGTCGTGGAGATCGCCGCGCCGCGCGCGCAGGTGTTCGAGGCGGCCACCGGTGATGTCTCGCCGTGGTGGGATCACAGCTTTTCGCTTCAGCCCGCCGAGCTGGTGATCGAGCCGGTGTTCGGGGGCCGATTTTACGAGCGCTTTGAAGACGGGTCGCAGGACGGCGCACTGCACGCGCGAGTGATCTATGTGGATGCGCCGTCACAGCTGCGCCTGCATGGGCCGCTGGGCCTGTCGGGCCGGGCCTTGGATCTGGTGTCCAGCTGGTCTCTGGAGGAGGTCCAGGACGGGGCGGCGACGCGCTTCACTGTTGATCTGGCGATGACCGGCGAGGTCGATGCGGAGCTGGCACAAGTGGTCACCAATGTCTGGATCCATTTCATCGACGGCCGCCTGAAGCCCTATGTGGAGGCGGGCTGCCATCTTGAGCCGGACGCGCCCTGTGCGGCGTTCGAGGCGGTTGAATAGTCTCTGCCGCCTCTGTCCAGACCAACCTTCGAAGCCCCGGCCCTCGCGCCGGGGTTTTTCGTTTTGGAGTTTCGCCATGATCGATATTCCCCCTGCCCTCCAGGCCAAGCTGGATGCGGGCGCGACGACGCTCGCCTGGGCCTGGATCGTCACGCGCCGCGACGGCGCGGTGTTCGGCTTCACCGACCATGACGCGCCTCTGGATGTGGTGGGCGTGGCGTGCGCCCCCGATAGCGGCTTTGTCTCCGGCGAGCTGCGCGGCGAAGCCGGCGCGCCGGCGCGCGGGGCTCTGTTCGGCGCGCTGCAGGATGCGGCGATCGACCCGGCCGGCCTGGACGCCGGGCTGTGGGACCGGGCGTGGGTGGAGACCTGGCGGGTGGACTGGAGCGCGCCGGAGCTGGCGTTTCGCACCTTCACCGGAGAGCTCGGTGCCGTGTCACGCGTGGACGGTGAATACGAGGTGGAGGTGGAAGGCCTCTCGGCCCGGCTGGACCGGGTCATCGGGCGCCGCTTTTCCAGCCTGTGCGACGCCGAGCTGGGCGATGGGCGATGCGGCGTGGATCTGTCCGGCGCCGTGTTTACCGCCGATGTGAGCGTGATCGCTCAGCCCTCATCGGCGGCGCTGGTCATGTCAGGCGCGGTGCAGGATCCAGGCTGGTTCGCCCACGGCGTACTCACGTGGGCAGGCGGCGCCAATACTGGAGGAATTCAGCGCATCGCCGGCCATCGCAGCGACGCCGAAGGCGCGCTGATCGAGCTTGAAGCGCCGCCGCCGGCCAATGTTTCAGTGGGCGACACGGCGACGCTCACCGCCGGCTGCGATAAGCGGTTTGCGACCTGCGGCGCCAAATTCTCCAACGGGCTGAACTTCCGCGGCTGCCCGCACATGCCCGGTGATGATCTGCTGATCCGCCACGCTAGCTCGGAGGCCGTGCGCGACGGCGGTGCGCGATGAGGCGCGAGCCGGGTTTTCGCGACGCGGTTGTTCGCGAAGCGAAAGACTGGATCGGCACGCCCTATCGCCATCAGGCGAGCGTGAAGGGTGCGGGCTGCGATTGTCTGGGGCTGGTGCGCGGGGTGTGGCGCGCGGTCTTGGGCGCCGAGCCTGAAAGCCCGGGCGCGTACCGCGCTGACTGGGCCGAGCGCGGCGGGGCGGAGACGCTGCTCACCGCCGCGCGCCGGCATCTGGTGGAGATCGCACCGCCGGGCGCGCCGGGCGATGTCGTGCTGTTTCGCTTTGCGCCGGGCTGTCCGGCCAAGCATTGCGCCATCTTTAGCGGTTCTGACCGCGTCATCCACGCCTGGCATGGCCAGGCGGTGTGCGAAACCGCGCTGGGCCCCTGGTGGCGCCGGCGCATCGCGGGCGTGTTCGCCTTTTCAAAACCAGAGGAGCTGATCCATGGGAACGCTCGCCCTTAGAGGCGCAGGGCTGGCGCGCGCGGGCTTGAGCTCGTTGGCGCGCTTCGCCGCCAGCGCGGCGCCGGCGGCGACCGCGCGCGCCATCTCCGGCGTGTTCACGCCGATCCAGGACGGGCCGCGCCAGAGCGCGCTGCAGCTGCAGACCTCCACCGAGGGCGCGCCCATCCCGCTCGTCTATGGCCGCATGCGTCTGGCCGGTCAGGTGATCTGGGCGGCGCGGTTCAAGGAAAGCGCGCAGGTGCGATCAAACGGCGGCGGCAAGGGCGGGCCGAAAGTGCGCGAGTATGCCTATTCGCTCAGCTTTGCGGTGGCCCTGTGTGAAGGCCCCATCTCCGGGATCGGCCGGGTCTGGGCCAATGGCGAGCCGCTGGAGACGGCGGGCCTCGTCATGCGCGTCCATCAGGGGAGCGAGGACCAGGCGCCCGATCCGCTGATCGAGGCGATCGAGGGCGCCGGCGACGCGCCGGCCTATCGCGGTCTCGCCTATGTGGTGTTCGAGGATCTGCCGCTCGGCGAATATGGCGACCGGATCCCGGCCCTGAGCTTTGAAGTGCTCGGCGCCGGGCCGCAGGATGACGGGCCGCGCATGGAAACCCTCATCGAGGGCGTCTGCCTGATCCCGGCGTCTGGCGAGTTCGCCTATGGCGATGTGGAGGTGCTGCGCGAGATCGGCGAGGGATATGAGCTGTCTGAAAACCGCCACACGGCGCGCGCGCCCAGCGATCTGGTGGCGGCCATCGACGATCTGGAGGCGCGCCTGCCGGCTTGCCGCTCGGTGGCGCTGGTCACAGCCTGGTTTGGCGATGATCTGCGCATGGAGCACTGCACGCTACGCCCCGGCGTGGAGACGCGTGACAAGATCACCCGCCCGCTTGAGTGGGGCGCAGCGGGGCTGAATCGCGCGAACGCGCATCTGGTCAGCCAGGCCGAAGGCGCGCCGGTCTATGGCGGCACGCCGGCCGATGAAACCATCGTGGCGGCGATCACCTTGTTGAAGGCGCGCGGCTACGCGGTGACGCTCTATCCCTTCATTCTGATGGATGTGGCGCCGGGCAACGGCCTGCCGGACCCCTATGGCGGGGCCGAGCAGGCGGCGTTTCCCTGGCGTGGGCGCATCACCTGTCATCCCGCCGCCGGAGAGACCGGCTCGCCGGACAAGAGCGCGGCGGCGGCCGCCCAGGTCAGCGCCTTCTTCGGCGCGGCGTCGGCGTCGCAGTTTGCGGTGTCCGGCGACAGCGTCAGCTATTCCGGGCCGGGCGAGTGGCGCTTTGCGCGCTTCATCCTGCACCACGCCGCGCTGGCCAAGGCGGCGGGCGGGGTGGAGAGCTTCATCATCGGCTCTGAAATGCGCGGCCTCACCCAGGTGCGCTCCGCCTCGGTAAGCTATCCTGCGGTGAGCGCCCTGAAAGCGCTGACCGGCGAGGTGCGCGCCCTGCTGGGAGCTGGTACAAAGCTCTCCTACGCCGCCGACTGGTCGGAGTATTTCGGCCACGCGCCGGCCGACGGCTCCGGCGACCGGCTTTTCCATCTCGATGCGTTGTGGAGCGATCCCGAGATCGATTTCATCGGGATCGACTGGTACGCGCCGCTGTCCGACTGGCGCGACGGTGAGGCGCATCTGGACCGGCTGGCCGGCGCGCCGTCCATCCATGACCGCGCCTATCTGACCGCCAATGTGGAGGGCGGCGAGGGGTATGACTGGTACTACGCCAGCGCCGAGGATCGCGGCGCCCAGGCGCGCACGCCGATCACCGACGGCGGGTATGGCGAGCCCTGGGTCTGGCGCTACAAGGATTTGCGCAGCTGGTGGGCCAATGCGCACCATGAGCGCGTGGGAGGGGTTCGCCAGGGCGTGGCCACGGGCTGGGTCCCTCAAAGCAAGCCGGTGCGCCTTGTGGAGCTGGGCTGTCCGGCCGTGGACAAGGGCGCGAACCAGCCCAATGTCTTCATCGACCCGAAAAGCTCTGAAAGCTTTGCGCCCTATCACTCAAACGGCGCGCGCGATGATCTGATCCAGCGCCGCTATATCGAGGCGTTGGTGAGCTACTGGTCGGCGGACGCCGGGCGAAATCCGGTGAGCGGGGTCTATGGCGGGCCCATGCTGGATCTCTCCCATTGCCATGTCTGGACATGGGACGCGCGGCCCTTTCCCGAATTTCCCGCGCGCACCGATGTGTGGAGCGACGGCGCCAACTGGCGGCGCGGCCACTGGCTCACTGGCCGGGCGGGACAGTCCGAACTCGCCAGCCTGGTCGCCGACATCGCCCGGCGGGCCGGGCTTGCTGAGCTGGATGTCAGCGCGGTGGAGGGCGTGATCGCGGGCTTCGTGATTGATCGCCCGGTGAAGGCCCGCGACGTGCTGGCCGGGCTCGGCGAGGTGTTCGGCTTTGACGTCGCCGACAGGTCCGGCGGTCCGGCCTGCACCCCGCGCCGGCCGGCGCGCTCAGCCCTTGGGCTGGCTGAAACCGATCTCGCGGATGACGGCGAGGGCCGTATCGCGTTCACAAGAAACCCCGCCGAGACGCGCGCGGTGGAGGCGCGGCTGTCGGTGGTGGCCGATGACGGCGATTACCGCGCCGCCCAGGTCAGCGCGCGCGGGCTGGATACGCTGGAGAACGGCGTTGTGAGCGTCGACCTGCCTGTGCTCGCCGATCGCACGCTTGCATCCCAATGGGCCGAGGCTCTGCTGGCCAACGCCCGGCTTGCCGGCGACGGCGTCCGGCTCCAGCTGCCGCCCTCGCGCGCGGCGCTGGAGCCGGGCGATCCGGTGGTTCTGGACGCCGGACCGCAGGGCCGGGTCTGGCGGATCGCGGCGCTGGACGGGATCGCCGTGCGCCGGGCCGATCTGGCGCCGGCGCTGGCCGGACCGGTCCTGCTCGCCGGGCCGGAGCCGGGTTCGGGTGAAGCGCACGGCGTGACCTCGCGGCCTTTGCTGCGCCTGCTCGATCTGCCTCTGAGCGCCGGCGAAACGGGCGCTCGCAGCGGTCTCTGGGCGGCCGGATGGGTGCGGCCCTGGCCGGATGCGCTGGCCCTCTCGGCCGGCGCCGACGCCCAAAGCGCCAGCGAACGCGCAAGGATCGATGCGCCAGCTTTTACCGGTGTGCTGGAGGCGGAGCTGGCGCCGGGCATGGAAGGACGCTGGGACCGGGCGAGCATGATCCGGGTGCGCCTGAATGACGGCGCTTTGGCCGCCGTCCCCCCGCTCGCCGCCCTGGCGGGCGACGCGCTGGCCGCGATTGAGGGTGCGGCCGGCTGGGAGGTGATCGCCTTCACCGGCGCCGATCTGCAGAGCGACGGCGCTTACGTCCTCACCGGGCTTTTGCGCGGGCTCGGCGGCTCGCCGGCGGACGCCAAGCCGTCGGGGGCCGCGTTCGTTCTGCTGGACGGGGCGGGCGCCGTGCTTCCGATAAATAGCGAGGAGCGCGGCGCGGATCTGTTCGTGGCGGCGCACCGGCCGGGCGAGGCGGCCTCGTCGAGCGGGGCGCGCCAGCTAGTGGCGCGCTATGACGGCGTGGATCTGAAGCCGCTGCGTCCGGTGCATCTGCGTGCGCGCCAGGTCGAAGGGGGGCTGGACCTCAGCTGGATCCGCCGCGACCGGATCGAGGCCGACAGCTGGGCGGCGAGCGAGATCCCCATGAGCGAAGCGCGCGAGGCCTATCGGGTCGAGCTGAGCGATGCCGGACTGCCGCGCGCCGTCTTTGAGGTCACGGCGCCACACCTGGCGCTGGATACGGCTGAACTGGCGGCGCTGTTTCCCGGCGGCCTGTCCGGCGCACGCGTGCTTATCGCGCAGATCAGCGACGCCTATGGTCCCGGCGGCGAGCTTGAATCGGCGCTGGATCCGTCCGATTACGGCTGAGCCTCTTTTAAGGCGGCGCCGGGAGGGCCATATGCGAAGCTGTGCTCGCAGGCCGGGCGCGCCCCTGCTATCTGTTCAGGCCCATGACCGATCCTTATGCGATTCTCGGCGTTTCCCGCTCGGCCTCGGCCGACGAGATCAGGCGTGCCTATAGAAAGCTCGCCAAGGCGCTGCACCCTGACACGCACCCCAATGACAAGCCCTCCGAGGAGCGCTTCAAGGAGGTGGGCCAGGCGTTCAAACTGCTGTCCGACCCTGAAAAGCGCGCCCGGTTCGACCGGGGCGAGATTGACGCCGACGGCAATGAGCGCGCGCCGTTTCATTATCGCTCCCGCCCCGGCGAATCGACCGGTCAGCGCGGGCCCTCAGGCCGGTTTGAAGACATTTCCGACCTGTTCTCCGACCTGTTCTCCGAAGGCGGAGGCCGGCGCCCCCGTGGCGCCCCGGGCGGTCCCGGCGGCCCGGGCGGAATGGGTGGCGGCGGCTTTCCTCCGACCAGGGGCGCGGACCTGAAGGCCGGCGTCACCGTAAGCTTTGAAGAGGCCATGCTCGGCGCCAAGCGCCGCGTCGGCCTGTCCGGCGGACGGGCGGTGGACGTGGGAATCCCGGCGGGCGTGGAGAGCGGCAAAGTCCTGCGCCTGCGCGGTCAGGGCGAGCCGGGCGGCCAGGGTGGTCCGGCCGGAGACGTGCTGATCGAGGTGCGCGTAAGCGCCCATGACTGGTTCCGCCGCGACGGCGACGATATCCGCCTGGATCTACCGATCTCGCTGAAGGAAGCACTGTTCGGCGGCGCAGTCCGTGCGCCCACCGTGGACGGTCCGGTGGAAGTGCGCGTTCCGGCGGGCGCCAATTCGGGCTCCCAGCTGCGTCTGCGCGGCAAGGGTGCGCCGCGCGCCACGGGAACCGGGCGCGGCGATCAGATCATCAAGCTGGTCGTGGACGTGCCGCTCAATGATCCCGCGCTCGAGACATTCCTCGAGACGTGGACCCCGCCGTCCGATTACGATCCTCGCAAGCGTTTCAAGGCGTGAGCGCTTGGCGCCGATCCTGAATGGAAGTCGCGTTCGACGTTCAGGACGGGTTCAGACCGATCAGCTAGGATCAGCGCCATGATGAGATTTCTCGCCCTTCCTCTATGCGCTCTGGCGCTCGTCGGCGCCGCGCCTGCGGGCCTCGCCCATGCGAGCGTCGGTCTGACGACCGCTTCCAGCGAGCAGGTTGAGGGCAGCGTGCGCGAAATCAGCGCGCGCGAAGCCCGCAACATCGCCGAACGCGCCTATCCGCGCGCCAGCGTGCTGGACGTGCGCTTCGTGGACGGGGGGCGGCCTTTCTATGCGGTCCGCATGATTGAAGACGGCCGCCGGTTCGACGTGCGCGTGGATGCGCGCACCGGCCGAATACTCTGACGAGACGAGGAGACCGCTCCATGCGCGCCTTGATCATTGAAGACGATCCCGACCTGAACCGGCAGCTGGCCGACGTGCTGGATCATTCCGGCTATGCGGTGGACACCGCCCATGACGGCGAAGACGGCTGTCATCTGGGCGAAACCGAGCCCTATGACGCCATCGTGCTGGATCTGGGCCTGCCCAAGCTGGACGGGGTGAGCGTTCTGGAACGGTGGCGCGCCAACGGGATCACCACCCCGGTGATAATCCTCACCGCACGCGACCGCTGGAGCGAGAAAGTCGCCGGCTTTGACGCAGGCGCGGACGATTATCTCACCAAGCCCTTCCATCCCGAGGAATTGCTGGCCCGTCTGCGCGCGCTGACCCGGCGCGCAGCCGGACACGCCTCCTCGACGCTGGAGAGCGGAAAGCTGACGCTGGATACGCGCGGTGCGCGGGTCTTCCTGGGCGATCAGCTGATCAAGCTGACCAGCCATGAATTCCGGATGCTGAGCTATCTCATGCACCACAGGGACCGCGTGATTTCGCGCACCGAGCTGGTGGAGCACATCTACGATCAGGATTTTGACCGGGACTCCAACACGATCGAAGTGTTCGTCGGGCGCCTGCGTAAGAAAATCGGCTCTGAGCGGATCGAAACCGTGCGCGGGCTGGGCTATCGTCTTGTGGATCCGGATGCAGGACGGGTGGACGCGAAGACAGGGTGACGACACAGCACGACGAGCAGGGATTGAAACGCGAAGGCTCGCTGGCCGCACGGCTGGTGCTGGTTTCGCTCGGCTGGGCGCTGGTGCTGCTGGTGGCCGGCGCCATCGCGCTCACAGCCCTGTTTCGTCAGACCGTCCTGAGTGATCTCGACGACCGTCTGGCCCGGGTGACCGAGTCGCTGATCGCCCAGCTGGACCTGGCCGAGACCGGTCTTGAGCTGAGCCAGCGGCCCACCGATCCCAGCTATCGCCAGGCGTTCTCCGGACGTTACTGGCAGATCAGCCGCGTCAACGGCGTCGACACGCTTGAAACCCTCACCTCCGCCTCGCTCGCCGATGAGACTCTCACAGTGCCGGGCCGCCTGCGCGATGGCGCGCTGGCCGAACCCGGTGCTGCGCTCACCGGCGAGGTCACCGGCGCCGACGGCGAACGCCTGCGGATGCGCGTGCGCGCGCTCATGGTGGAGGGCTCGCCGGACATGTTCATGTTCGCCGCCGCCGAGGACCGGCGCCCGGCGGACCGGCGGGTGAACCGGTTCGCAGCGATCTTCGCCGGCCTTTTCGCGGCGTTTGCGCTGCTGCTGCTGGCCGGCGTCTACGCCGCGGTGCGCATCGGCCTGTCGCCTGTGCTGCGCATGGGCCGGGCGGTGGCGGCGGTGCGTGACGGCGAGGAGGGCCGCATCACTGGGCGCTATCCCGGCGAGCTTATTGATCTGGCCGGCGAGCTGAACGCCTTGCTGGACCATTCACGCGAAGTCGTCGAGCGCGCCCGCACCCATGTGGGCAATCTCGCCCATGCGCTGAAAACGCCAATCACCGTGCTGGGCAATGAGGCGCGCGCGTCCGACGGGCCGCTCGCGGATCTGGTTACGCGCCAGACCCGGCTGATGTCGGACCAGGTCGAGCACCATCTGCGCCGCGCCCGGGCCGCCGCCAACGCCAAGGCGATCGGGGCGCGCGCGCCGGTGTCGGAGGTGCTGGGCGATCTGGGGCGGACGCTGAACAAGATCTATGCCCGCCGCGGCGTCGAGGTGGCCTGGCGCTGCCCGCCCGAGTTGGTGTTTCGCGGCGAGCGCCAGGACCTTGAGGATCTGGCGGGCAATCTCATGGACAACGCCTGCAAATGGGCGGCGGCGCGCGTCACCGTGTCGGCTGCGGCGCTGGAGGATGCGCGCCTGGAGATCGTGGTGAGCGATGACGGGCCGGGTCTGAGCGAGGCGGAGCGTCAGGCGGTTCTGGCGCGCGGCGTGCGGCTGGATGAACAGGCGCCGGGGACGGGTCTGGGGCTGTCCATCGTCAATGATCTGGCGCGCGCCTATGACGGCGTGCTGGAGCTGGGAGAGGCCGAGGACGGGGGATTGCGCGCACGCCTCGTCCTGCCGCGTCTCGCCGGCGCGGGCGCATCGGAAACGCGGCGTTAAGGATATCTCATCCACCCTTGAATGACGTGTTTGGGGTCCATGGTCATGGCATCGCTGCCCGACGCCAAGATAGACAAGCTGCGCCTTCTGCTGACCTCGCTCAAAGGCGATCGGGCCGAGCGCCTGTGTCAGCTCGCCGCCAAGAGCGACCCGGGGCTGGGCCGCGTGCTGGAGTTTTGCTGCAGCGATCCCGCAGAGGCGATCCGCGCGCGCTTCTTTCTGCCCCTCAAGGCGGTGTCCGGGGAGCCTGGCGTCGAGCCGCCCTCGCGGAGCTACGCCCCCGCCGGCCTTCTCAAAAATCTCTGGAACTGGCTGGACGACGATCTTGATCCGGATATTCCCCGGGCCGTTCGCGCTCTGGTCACGCAAAACCTGAGCGCGGCGCCGGATGGAAGCCTGGACGCTCTGCGCCGGCGCGCCGCAGATGCGATTGAGTCAGGGGTCAAGGCGGTCAAAGAGGATCCGCGCGCGCTGAAGCGCCTCAAGGTGCGTCTGGATGTCAGCAATTTCGAGAATGTCCACCACGCGGTGTCGCTGCTGCGCTCCGCGCCGGTGTTGCGCAAGGCGGTGGCCGGGCTTCCGGTCGAGATCGTGGAGATGACCGACTCCCTCGCCGCCCAGATCCGGGACCGTTACGAGGCGGCGGCCGAGGCGGACCCCGACGCCGGGGTCTGGACATTGTTTCTGATTATGAGCCGGTTTCAGCATCCCTGGCGGCTCTTGCGCGTGTTCGAGCGTATCGCGAGGCGCGGCGATGATCTGCTCGTCTCCCAGACCGACATGGCCCATATAGGCGAGGCGCTTCTGGCCGACGCCGAATTCCATCTGGACCGCTTTGCAACGTCGCCCGCCGCCCGTGAAGCGGCGCTGGACGCCGCCGAGGCGCTGGCGGCCTTCTCCGCGATCACGGTGGGCATGACCCGCGAGATCGGCATCCGCAAGGACGGCCCCTGGGGCAAGCGGGTCTTCGCGCTGAGAGCCCGCGCCAGCGAACAGATGAGCGCCATCCACGACATCGCCCGCGACGTGGTCGCGCGCGCCGCCCCGGAGGGCGGACCCAGCAGCCAGCGCCGGGCCGGGCGAAGAGACGGCGAGGATCTCAGTGAACGCGCGGAGGCGCTGTGCCTGTTCCTCTATCTCAGCCGTGATGACGCAGGCCGCGCGGCGGTGGGCGGCGCCCACGCCGCGGTGATGAAGGACATCGTTGATCGTCTTGAAGACGCGGGTCAGCGCCTCCTGCACAGCTTGCGCAGCGGCGCATCCGGCGGGCGCGACGAAGTCCAGGCGCGAGCCGCCCAGATCGCCGGGCTGATGCGGGCGGCCGGCGAGACCGAGGCGGCCGGCGTCCTGCTGCGCCGTACCGCCGCAGCCTGCGCCGCCTAATTTCCTTCAAAAGACCGGTGCAAACGCCTATCTAGGCTGCATGTCGAACCGCGAATCCAATCCCATCGCCCTTGAAGACCGGATTGCGGACGCCGCGCGTCTGTCGTCACCGAGCGCCGGGCGCAACAAGGCCTCGATCGCGCAGACGCTGTCCGGGCTTCTGCCCGAGCACGCCCGCATCCTGGAGATCGCCTCCGGCACCGGCGAACACGCCCTGGCGTGCGTCGCCGCCCGGCCCGACATCGCCTGGACACCCAGCGATCCCGATCCCGCCTCGCGGGCCAGCGCCGACGCGTGGGCGGCGGAGGCGGGCGGACGCATCGCCTCCTGCCGCGCCATCGACACCACCGTCTCCGGCTGGGCGGACTCCCTTGACCCTGTAGAAGCGGTGTTCTGCGCCAACATGGTCCATATCGCTCCGTGGAGTGCGGCGGAAGGTTTGTTTTCCGGCGCTGCGTCGCTGCTGAAGGCGGGCGGCGCGATTCATCTCTACGGGCCGTTTCTCGACGGCGAAGCGAGCGCGCCGTCCAATCTGGCGTTCGACGCCGATCTCAAACGCCGCGATTCGCGCTGGGGCGTGCGCGAGCACGCCGACATCAATCAGCTGGCCGCCCGGTGCGGGTTCCAGCCCGCCGGCGAAATCGAGATGCCGGCGAATAATCTCCTCCTCAGTTTTTCAAAGGTCCGCGCATGATCGTCGTGGTGCTCATCTGCGGCGTGCTTGGCGCGCTGGCCGCGCTGTATATTGCGCGGCCGTTTTCCGGGCTGGAGGCGCGGTCCGCGCGCTTGGCGGGTCTGACCTGCGCCGGGCTTGTGGCCCTGGGCGCGCTGGGCGCCTATCTGGTGAACGGCGAACCGTCGGCGCCCAGCGCGCCCTACGCCGAGGTCGCCGAGCGGCTGCGCAACGCCGATCCGATGACTCTGTCGCCCATCGAACAGGAAGAAGTGCTACGGGCCGCTCTGCGCGACAATCCGCGCGACGCCGAGGCGCTCACCTTGCTGGGCCGCTATCTGGCGCGCACAGACCGGGCGCTGGAAGGCGTCGGCTTGCTGGAACGCGCCGTGCGCGTCGACGAGACGGCGCGGCGCTGGTCGGAGCTGGGTCAGGCGCTGGTCAATCTCAATGACGAGGTGACGGTTCAGGCCCGCCAGGCGTTCAACCGCGCCATTGCTCTGGATCCCAGCCTGCCCGAGCCGGCCTTCCTGCTGGGCGTCGCCGCCTATGAAAGCGGCGATCGAGCCGCCGCGGCGCAGGCCTGGGCCGACATTCTGGCCCGGCTGGATCCGGAAAATCCCTTCCGTCAGGCGATCGCGGCGCGCGCCGCCGACCTGTTGTCGCGCCCGCGCGGCGGACCGGGAACCGACGGCGCGGCGCCCTTCGCCGAAGCTGCGCGCGATGGCGCCAGCATGGACGACATGATCGCCTCCATGGTGGATGGGCTTCAGGCGCGCCTTGAAGACGACCCGGACGATTTGTCCGGTTGGCTTTCCCTGGTGCGGGCGCGCATGATGCGAGGCGAGCCGGAAGAGGCCCGCGCGTTGCTGCAGCGTGCGCGGGACGTTTTCGCCGCAGAGCCCGGCAAGCTCGCCATGATCGCCGCCGTTGAGAGCGCCTTGACCGTTCAGGAGACCGACGCGTGAGAAAAGCCCGCCGCCGCCTCTTCATCATCGCCGCAGCAGGGGGCGTTCTGGTCGCCGCCGGCGCGCTGGCCATGACCGCCATGCGCGACGCCATGGTGTTCTTTTATTCGCCCGCCATGGTGGCCGAGAGCCCGCCCGAGCCCGGCCGCCGCGTGCGGGTCGGCGGGCTGGTAGTGGACGGCTCTGTGGAGCGCCACGGATCCGGCGGCGCCGACTTCACCGTCACCGACGGCGCCGGGGAGATTCGGGTCACTTTTGAAGGCGGTCTGCCTGATCTGTTCCGCGAAGGGCAGGGCATTGTGGCCGAGGGCGCCTTCGCTGAAACCGGGGTTTTCTCCGCCACCAGCGTGCTGGCCAAGCACGATGAAACCTACATGCCGCCTGAAGTCGCCGCGGCGCTGCGCGAAAGCGGGCACTGGCAGGACGACAATGGCTATGGCGAGACCGCAGTCCCCGGCGTGGCGCGTCCGGTCGGGGCGGGGAGCCGCTAGATGATTGCTGAGATTGGACGTTTTCTGATCGCACTGGCGTTCATCGCCAGCGTCGTGCAGACCGTGCTGGCCTGGCGCGGCGCCGACCAGGGCGGGCGTGGACCCGCCGCCGCAGCGGGCCGGGCGGCCACCGAGATCGCCGTGCTGGCGGCCGGGGCCGCCTTCCTCCTGCTGATCGCCAGCTTCATCCGGTCGGACTTCTCCATCGCCTATGTCGCGGCCAACTCCCATGTGGACAAGCCGCTGCCCTACAAGATCGCCGGCGCCTGGGGCGGCCACGAGGGCTCCATGCTGCTGTGGTGCTGGATCCTGGCGCTGTTCGGCCTGGGCCTGGCCGCGATCGGCCCGCGCGATCCCGCTCTGCGCAGCCGCTCGGTGAGTTTTCAGGGCCTTCTGCAAACGCTGTTCTTTGCGTTCCTGGCCTTCGCCTCCAACCCGTTCGAGCGCGTGTTCCCGGTTCCCATTCAGGGCTCGGACCTCAATCCGCTGCTTCAGGATCCCGCGCTCGTGATCCACCCGCCCATGCTCTACATCGGCTATGTCGGTCTCTCGACGGCCTTCGCCATCGCCGCGGCGGGCCTGGTGCAGAAATCCGGCGGCCGCGAGCTCGCCGGGGCCTTGCGGCCCTGGGCGCTGGGCGCCTGGACCAGCCTCACCGCCGGCATCGCGCTGGGCGCCTGGTGGGCCTATTACGAGCTCGGCTGGGGCGGTTGGTGGTTCTGGGATCCGGTGGAGAACGCCAGTTTCCTGCCATGGCTTCTGGGCGCGGCGCTGGTCCACTCGGCCATCGCCACGGAGAAGCGCGGCGCGTTTCCCGGCTGGACGGTGTTCCTGGCGCTTCTCGCCTACATCCTGTCCATCCTCGGCGCGTTCCTGGTGCGTTCGGGCGTATTGACCAGCGTGCACGCCTTCGCCCTCGACCCCGAGCGCGGGGTGCTGATCCTGGGCATGCTGGGCGTTTCCTCGGTGGCGGGTTTCCTGCTGTTTGCGACGCGCGCCCATACGCTTGGCGAGGGCGACGGTTTCGAGCCCACCAGCCGTGAAGCCTTCATCGGCGCCAATAATCTCCTGCTCGCGGCCTCGGCCGGGGTGGTGCTCGTGGGCACGCTTCTGCCGCTCATCTATGAGGCGCTGAATCTGCCCACGCCCTCGGTGGGAGCGACCTATTTCAATCTTTCGGTCAATCCGCTGCTGCTGGCGGCGGTGTTGTTGATGCCGCTTGCGCCCTTCCTGCCCTGGGCCAATGGCGGGGCCCGGCCCGGACTTCACCAGATGAAGGCCGCCGCCCTGCTTGTCCCGGTGGCCGCAGTGGGCGGCGTGCTCATCTATGTGGGCGCTCCGGTGCTGGCGGTGATCGGCGGCGCGGTCGGCGTTTGGGCGATCTCCGGAGCGGTGATGGACGCGCTCAACGCGCTGCCCGCCGCCCGCGCCCGCGGGGCGCGGTTCGCCGCAACCGGGCGCGCGCTGGCCCACGCCGGGGTCGGTTTCATTGCGCTGGGCGCTGCGGCCGACGCGTCGCGTCCGCCCAATATCGAGACGACGCTGGCCATTGGCGAAAGCCTGGAAGTCGCCGGGCGGACCCTGACGCTGGAAAATATGAGCCGCGCCGATGGTCCCAACTACATGGCCGACCGGGCCGAGATCACCGTGACGGGCGACAGCTCGGGGACCATGGCGCCGGAGCGGCGCTACTATCCGGCCGCCGACCAGACCACGCGCGAAGTGGCGCTGAAATCGCGCATCACCGGCGATCTTTACGTGTCGGTGGGCGAGGCGCGGCTGCGCGATGACGGGAGCACCGCCTTCCAGATCCGCGCCCAGTATCACCCGCTCGTCTGGGCGCTGGGCCTGGGCGCTTTGTTCATCGTGGCGGGCGGCGGCCTGGCGCTCACCGGGCGCGTCCGCGCCAATGCGCCGGTGCGCGGGGCGAGCCCCGTCGCGGCGCGGGCGGAGCCGGCTGAATGAAGGTCCTTTTGATCGCATTGGCGCTCGCCGCTCAGGCCGCACCGGAGGCCGGTCCGGCCCTGCCGCCGGAGGATGAAGCCCGCGCCCAGGATCTGATGCGCGAGATCCGCTGCATGGTGTGCGCAGGCGAGTCGATCATGGACTCCAACGCCGGCATGGCTCTGGACATGCGCCGCTATGTTCGCGAGCAGGTGGCCCAGGGCGCCGAGGACGGCGAGGTGCGCCAGTCCCTGGTGGAGCGCTTCGGCCATGAAGTGCTCATGCGCCCCAGCTTTGACGCCCGCTCCGCGCCGCTCTGGATCGCGCCCTTGATCTTCCTGATCCTGGGCGGGGCGCTGCTGTTTGCGACCATGCGCAAGAAGCGCGGCGCCTGATTGGTTAAGCCGGACACGGGCCCGTGACTTCCTAACCGCGCCGACCGGGCCTAGGGTCTGCGGTGTTCAAGGCACGCAAAGGCGGGTTATGGCGATCACCGAAAAAGTCGAGTTTGACGGCGCCTCCGGCGACCGGCTGGCCGCCCGGCTTGAACGCCCGAACGGGCCCCCGCTGGGCTGGGCCCTGTTCGCCCACTGCTTCTCCTGCTCCAAGGACATTCATGCCGCCCAGCGGATCTCAAGGCGCCTGACCGAGCACGGCTTTGCGGTGCTGCGCTTTGATTTCACGGGGCTGGGCCAGTCCGAAGGCGATTTCTCCAACACCAATTTCAGTTCCAATGTGCAGGATCTGGTCAAGGCCGCCGAGTGGCTGGAGGCCAACCATCAAGGCCCCGGCCTTCTGGTGGGCCATTCGCTGGGCGGCGCGGCGGTGATCTCGGCCGCGCCCCAGATCGCCTCGGTGACCGCGGTGGCCACCATCGGCGCGCCGGCGGACGCCGCCCATGTGCGCCATCAATTCGTCGACCATGTGGACGAGATCGAGGAGACCGGCCTCGCCCGGGTGAAGCTCGCCGGGCGTCCTTTCACCATCAAGAAGCAGTTTCTCGACGATATTGAAGGCCACACCCTTGACGAAATCGTCCACTCTCTGAAGGCGGCGCTGCTGATCTGTCACTCGCCGCTGGACGAGACGGTGGGGGTCGACAACGCCACGCGGCTGTTCGTCGATGCGATGCACCCCAAGAGCTTTGTCAGCCTGGACCAGGCCGATCACCTGCTCTCCAGGCCTGAGGACGCCTTCTTCGCCGCCGACATGATCGGCGCCTGGGCCAAGCGCTACGCTCACACCCTCTCGCTGCCCGAGCCGCCGGACTTCGCCGGCGATCGCTGCGCCACCGTCTCCGAGACCGGGCTTGGCGGGTTTCACAGCTGGGCGCGGGCGGGGCGCCATAGCTTCATCGTTGACGAGCCCGAGGAGCAGAAGGGGCTGGACGGCGGACCGCACCCCTATCAGCTCCTGTGCGCGTCGCTGGCGGCCTGCACCACCATGACGCTGCGGATGTACGCCAATTTCAAGGGCTATGAGTTCGGCCGCATCACCACAAGGGTCACCCATGCGCGCGACGCCGACAGCGCAGCGAAGGCGAGCCGCGACATCTTCAAACGCACCGTCCATCTGGAAAAACCCCAGAGCGATGCGATGCGGGTGAAGGTCCTGGAAATCGCCAACAAATGCCCGGTTCACAAAACCCTCGAGCGCAGCTCCACGATCGAGACCGACACACAAGCCTGACCCGTGCGGCAACCGGCGCTCCACGTGCGGCGTTGCCCTCACGGGTCGCAGGTGCAGATTACGGAACCGTAAGCTTGCGGTAATATGGCCGTGATCCGACATCCATCATGACTCACTCCATCGGGGTCGCCGGGTTTTCCCGCGTCTCCCCACGCAGCGATAAGGATCGCAACACACGCATGACCCTCACACAGCGTCTGATACTTCCCGCCGCCGTTCTCTGCGCCGCGCTGACGGGCCTGCCCGCTTCGGCCCAGGACCAGCAGGGCGCCGCCGGCCCCTACGCCTACGCAGCGCCCAATAGCGCGCCCATGAGCTTTGCAGATCTGATCGACCGGGTGAGCCCGGCGGTGGTCTCCATCGAGGCGCGCGGTTCGGCTCAACCGTCTGAAATGCCGGACATGAGCCAGATGCCGCCGCAGTTTCGCGAGTTCTTCGAGCGCTTTGGCGGCGTGCCGGGCCAGCAGGCCCCGCGTCCGCGCCGCAGCCAGGGCTCGGGCTTCTTCATCTCCGCTGACGGCTATGTGGTCACCAACAACCATGTGATCGACGGCGCGGACGAGATCTCGGTGGGCCTGGCCGACGGGCGCAGCCTCGCCGCCGAAGTGGTGGGCACCGACGTCCCGACCGATCTTGCGCTCCTGCGCGTGACCGAGGACGGGGCGCCCTTCGACTTTGTGGAGCTTGACCGCGATCTCGACATTCGTGTCGGCGACTGGGTCGTGGCGGTGGGCAATCCGTTCGGTCTTGGCGGAACGGCGACGGCGGGCATCGTCTCGGCGTCCGGGCGCCAGATGGGACCGCAGCAGGCCTATACCGACTTCCTGCAGATCGATGCGCCCATCAATCGCGGCAATTCGGGCGGACCGACCTTTGACCTCAACGGCAATGTGGTGGGCGTAAACTCGGCCATCATCTCGCCCACCGGCGGCAATGTGGGCATCGGCTTCGCGATTCCCTCCGATCTGGCCGCCCAGGTGATCGACCAGCTGATCGAGTCCGGCCAGGTGCGCCGCGGCTATCTGGGCATCGCCCCGTCCGATCTCACCGACGACCTTAAAGGGGCCATGGGCCTTGATGCGGACGTCGAGGGCGTGCTGATCAACCAGGTGATCGCCGGCACTCCGGCCGCCGACGGCGGGTTTGAAAATGGCGACATCGTCACCGAGATCAACGGCCGCGCCGTGGACAGCGCCCGCGAGCTGACGCGCCGTGTCGGCGCCGTGGCGCCGGGCGAGCAGGTGCGCTTCACCGTGCTGCGCGAGGGGCGCGAGCGCACCTTGCGCGTCGAGCTCGCAGAACGTCCCGGCGAGGACGAGATGCAGCCGACCGGTCCAGCGCTGGAGCCCGGCCAGGTTCAGATGTTCGGCATGACGCTGGAGACCCCCGATGACGAGATGCGCGAGCGCCTCGAGCTTGGCGAGCGTGGTCTCGTGGTCGTCGAGGTCGAGCCCCAATCGGAAGCCGCCGACAAGGGCCTGCGCCCCGGCGACGCGATTGTGGAAGCGGTGGGCAGCGATGTGACGAGCATCGAGGACTTCCAGACCGCCGTGGAGGATGCGCGCGAGCGCGGCCGCGCCGCGGTGCTGGTCTATGTGCGCACTCAAGGCGGCCAGGGGCGCTATGTCGCCCTTGAGCTCGACGGCGAAGAGTAAGGCGGGGCGGGCGCGCCGGACGGGAGTCGGCGCGCCCTCTCGTTTGTGATGGTTTTGGCAGGGGAGGCTGAACGCCATGCGCGTTCTCATCGTTGAAGACGATCGCGAGGTCGCCAAGAATATCGCCAAGATGCTGCGTGAGAACGGCCATGTGGTCGATTGCGCCCATGACGGCGACGACGGTCTGGCCATGGCCCGCGAAGGCGCCTTTGACGTGCTGATCGTCGACCGGATGATGCCGAAGCGCGACGGGCTCTCCATGATCTCCGAATTGCGCGGGGAGGGCGACAAGACGCCCGCCCTGGTGCTTTCGGCCATGGGCGAGGTGGATGACCGGGTCGAAGGCCTCAAAGCCGGCGGCGACGATTATCTGGTCAAACCCTATGCGCCCTCTGAACTGCTCGCCCGCGTCGACGCGCTGGCGCGCCGGCGCGATCCGGATTCGGCCAAGACCAAGCTCTCGGTGGGCGATCTGGAAATGGATTTGCTGGCGCGCACCGTGCGCCGGGGCGAGGAGACGATCGTCCTGCAGCCGCGAGAGTTCCGCCTTCTGGAATTCCTCATGCGTCACGCCGGTCAGGTGGTGACGCGCACCATGCTGCTGGAGAAGGTCTGGGACTATCATTTCGACCCCCAGACCAATGTCATCGACGTGCATATCTCCAGGCTGCGCTCCAAGATCGACAAGCCGTTCGGATCAATGATGCTGCACACGGTGCGCGGAGCGGGTTATCGTCTCCAGGCGTAAAGCTGCGAGGCTGATGTGACCGCCGAACAAAGCGTGCGCCGGCGCATGCCGGCCTTCATGCGGACCACCGCGTTCCGGCTGACGCTTCTCAGCGCCGGCCTGTTCGCGCTGTCCAGCTTCGTGATCCTGGCGCTGGTCTACGCCGCCTCGGTGGGCGCGGCCATGCGCCGGGCCGATGCCGCTATTTCCGAAGAGATCGCCCGCATCGAGGCGCGCTTTGACGCTGGCGGCGCCGAAGCGGCCAACCGCTATATCGTGCAGCGCTCGGTGGGCGGCGGCGAGTTTCTCTATCTTCTGCTGGGCGACGAAGGCCGGCGCATTTCCGGCAATATCTCCGGGCTGCCCGCCGCGGCGCCTGACGCGGAAGGCCGGCTGCGCTTCGTCTATGACCGCGCGCCCGCCGACGGCGTTCAGGCGAGCGAAGACGGGCGCGACGCGCGCGGGCGCATCGTGGACCTCGCCACCGGTCAGAAGCTCTTCGTGGGCATCGACGTGGAGGAGGAGTCCCGCTTTGTCGGCGAGACGCTGAACGCGGTGCTTATCGCCTCTGCGGTCGCCCTCGCGCTGGGCCTTGTGTCCGGCTCGGTGGTGTCGCGCCGGTTCGCGCGTCGCCTGGAAGCCATCAACACCGCCTCGCGCGCGGTCATGTCCGGACGGCTGGACACCCGCGCGCCGCGCACCTTCTCCGGCGACGAGCTTGATGATCTCTCCTCAAATTTCAACGCCATGCTGGACCGGCTTGAACGGCTCATGCACCGCATGCGCTCGGCGGGCGATTCCATCGCCCACGATCTGCGTCTGCCCTTGACGCGCATGCGCGGACGGCTGGAGGCCGCCATCGTGGAGGACGGCGATATCGACGCGCGCGAGGCGGCGCTCTCCCAAGCCGTCTCCGATGTGGACGAGCTTCTGAAGACTTTCAACGCGGTGATGTCGCTCTCGCGGCTTCAGACCGGGGAGCGGCGCCAGGCGTTTGAGACCCTTGATCTGTCAAATCTCGTGGCCGACGTCGCCGAGCTTTATGAGCCGGTGTGCGAGGAGGACGGGACGGAGTTCGTCTGCGATTGCCCGCTCGGCCTGAGGTTGCTTGGCGATCGCGAGCTGATCGCCCAGGCGATCGCCAATCTCCTCGACAACGCCGTGAAATATACGCCGGCGGGCGGCGCGGTGGTGCTGCGCGGGCGCACCACCAGCGAAGACCGCATCGAGATTTCCGTCACCGACACCGGCCCCGGAATCCCTGTGGACGAGCGCGAGCGCGTTTTGGAACGCTTTGCGCGCCTTGAAAAGAGCCGGTCGCTGCCGGGTTTGGGGCTCGGCCTGTCGCTGGTGCAGGCCATCGCCGAGGTCCACGGCGCCGATCTCACCCTGGACGACGGCCCCGGCGTCACCGAGGACGGCCAGGGTCCCGGCCTCAGGATCGCTCTTTGCTTTGCGAAGACGAGGTAGGGCGCGCATCAGGGGGGCTCGGCATTCGGGCCGCACGGGGTTAGCGTCGCGCCATGACCGGCGCGCTTCCCACCCGCATCACCACGACCCTGCCCGTAATCGACGAGGCGCGCGCCCGGCGTGCGCGTGACCGCATCGGGGCGGCGGCCTATGAGGCGTGGGGCGAGGGGGCCGAGTTCCTGGACGCCGTGTTCGCCGCCGCGCCGTATCTGGCGCGCACCGCCGGGCGGCGCCGGGAGACGCTGATGCGGCTGGCGAGTGAGAGCCCGCAGGCGCTGGTGGAGGCGGCCTGCGCCGCCGCGCGCGAGGCCGGGGCGCTGGACGAGGCGGAGGCCATGGCGGCGCTGCGTCTGGCCAAGCTTGATCTCCATCTGATCACGGCGCTGGCGGATCTCTCCGGCGCGTTCGATTTGCGCGAAGTGACGCGCGCGCTCTCTGACTTCGCCGACGCCTGCGTGCAGGCGAGCCTGGCCGTCGCCGCGCGCGCTTGCGGGTTTGAGGTGGCCGACCCGGGCGATCCCGTCCCGGGTCTGTTTGTCCTGACCCTCGGAAAGCACGGCCAGCGCAGCTTGAATTATTCCTCCGATGTGGACCTGACGGTGTTCTGGGAGCCGGAGACGGCGCGCCCGCCCGAAGGCAAGGACGCGCACCGCGCCTTTGCGCGTGTGGCCCAGAAGCTCGCCTTCGTGATGGAGGATCTGACAGCGGACGGCTATGTCTTCCGCGTCGATCTGCGCCTGCGCCCCGACCCGTCCTCCACGCCCGCAGCGGTGAACGCCGACATGGCGCGCCATTATTTCGAGGCGGTGGGCCAGAACTGGGAGCGGGCCGCCTACGCCAAGGCGCGCTGGTGCGCCGGCGACCGCGGCGCGGCTGAGGCCTTCCTCACCGATCTTGAGCCCTTCATCTGGCGGCGCACGCTGGATTTCGCCGCGGTGGAGGATATTCACGCCCTCGCCAAGCAGATCCAGGCGGTGGGCCGGCGCTCGCGCATCGAGATTCCCGGCCATGACGTGAAGCTCGGACGCGGCGGAATCCGCGAGATCGAGTTCTACGCCCAGGTCCTGCAGCTGGTGTTCGGCGGGCGGCGCCCGCAATTGCGCGTCGCCTCCACGCTGGACGCCCTGGCGGCGCTGGCGTCTGAAGGGCTGGCGCCGGCCGAGGCGGCCGCCCAGATGAGCTGGGCCTATACGGAGCTGCGCAGGGTCGAGCATCGCATCCAGATGCTCAATGACGAGCAGACCCAGTCGCTGCCGCGCACGGCCGAGACGCGCAGCGCGGTGGCCGCCCTCACCGGCGAGCGCACGTTGGCGAATTTCGACGCCCGGCTCACCGAAATCTTCGCCCGCGTCCACACCCTGTTCTCCGACCAGTTCCAGGGCGGCGAGAGTCTGGCCACCCGCGAAGGCAGCCTGGTCCTGACCGGCGTGGAGCCGACGCCGGACACGGTCACGACCCTTGAAAAGCTGGGCTTCTCCGATCCGCAGCGCGTGTGGGAGAAGCTCGCCGGCTGGGCCGCCGGCCGGGCGCGGGCGGCGCGCACAGAGCGGGCGCGCGCCCTGTTCTCCCGCTTTGCGCCGCGCCTTGTGGAAGGGCTTTCCGATACCGGCGATCCCGATACTGCGCTGGCTCGGTTCACCAGCTTTTTCGAGGGCTTGCCCAGCGGTGTTCAGCCGCTCTCCCTGCTGGTCAATCAGCCAAGGCTCGCCAGCAATCTGATCGATATTCTCGGCCTCGCTCCCCGGTTGGCGGACATCCTTGCCCGCCGTCCGGCGCTGCTGGACGTGATGCTGGAGCCGAGCTTCTCCACCCCGCTGAGCGAGGATCGCGCCGATCGGGAGATGCGGCGCTTTGAAGGGGTGGCCCAGATGCCCTTTGAAGAGGCGCTGAACGCCGCCCGGCGCCTGGCGCGCGAAGAGCGCCTGCGCATCGGCGCGCAGCTCCTTCTGGGCCAGGCCACCGCCAGCGATGCGGGCGCGGCCTTCGCCGATCTGGCCGACGCGGCGGTGGACGCCATGGCGCGCGCGGCGGAAGGCGAGCTTGCCCGCAAGCACGGACCCGCGCCCGGCGCCTGGGCGGTGCTGGGCATGGGCAAGCTTGGCGGGCGCGAACTCAGCGCGGATTCCGATCTCGACCTCATCGTGGTTTACGAGCCGAGCGCCGCCCAGTCCGACAGCGAAAAGCCCCTGGGCGCCGAAGCCTGGTTCGTGCGCTTCACCCAGCGTCTGGTCTCCGCGCTGTCGGCCCCCACCGAGGAGGGCGACCTCTATCCCGTGGACATGGCGCTGCGCCCCTCAGGCTCGGCCGGCCCGATCGCCGTGCGGCTGGCGCGTTTCTCCGCTTACTACGAGAGCGACGAGGCCTGGACCTGGGAGCGCATGGCCCTGACGCGGGCGCGCATCATCGCCGGAGATTTGCGCGAGCCGCTTGAGCGGGCGGTGGAGGCGGCCATCGCCAAGTCTGTCCCGGCCGATGAAATCCGGGCCGACGCCGCCGACATGCGCGCCCGGCTGCAGCGCGACAAGCCGGCGAAATCGCCCTGGGATCTCAAACTGCGCGAAGGCGGGCTGATCGAGATCGAGTTCATCGCCCAGACCGCCCAGCTCATCGCGCGCACCCGCGCCGCCCCGCGCACCCGTGCGGCGCTGGAGATGCTGGCCGAGGCCGGCGCGCTCAAGCGTGATCTCGTCGAGCGCCTGCTCGCCGCGCAGGAAGATTACGCCGCCCTGACCCAGCTGGTGCGCGCGGCCCATGGCGGCGGGTTTGATCCGGACGGCGCGAGCGCGCCGTTCGCCGAGCGGCTGGCGCGGGCGGGAAACTGTGCCGATCTCGGCGCGCTCGCCGCCCGCCTGGACGCCCATGCGGCAGCCGTGCGGGCCGCCTTTGAAAGCGAGATCGGCCCTGTGCAGTTCAGGCGCGACGGAAATCCGGTGTCCAACGCGTAACACCATCAGAAGGCGGCGTTGAGCCGTCTCCTTGATGTTCTGGAGAGCGATATGAAAACGACCCTGATCCTCACCGCGTCGGCACTGGCCATGGCCGTCACCGGTCTTGCTTCGGCGCAGCCCGCCCCTGACGCGCCGCGCGGCGAGTACGCCCGCGAACACGGCGACGGGCCCCACGCCAGAGGCCCACACCGCGAGGGACGCCATCACCGCGGCGGCCGGGGCGGCATGCGCGCCCTGATGGCCCTGGGCGCAGCGGACGCCAATGGCGACAACCAGGTCACGCGAGCTGAACGCGACGCGCTGCGCGCCGAAGAGTTCGATTTCCGCGACCGCAATTCCGACGGCTATCTGGATGCCCTGGACGCCTCGCCGACCCGTCAGCGCTTTGCTGAAATGCGCGAAGAGGCCGGCGCCGAGCCCGAGGGCCGTCGTGGCCGTAGCGGCCGGGGCGGCCGCATGGCGGCGCTGGACGCTGACGAGGACGGCCGCGTGTCGCGCGCTGAATTCGCCAGCGCCCCGAGCCCGATCTTTGACGCCCTCGATGCGGATTCTGACGGTGCGGTGACCGGCGTGGAGATCGACGCTCATATGGCCGAGCGCCGTGAAGGCCGTCAGGGACGCCATGAAGCGATGGCCGAGCGGCGCGCCGCGGCCGCCTGGTGGCGCGACTAGACTCCATGATCCGTCCCGTCCTCAGACTTGTGGGAGGGTCGCCTCGCATCGACGGCGAGGACGGGCGGATTGCGGCCGACCGGGCGCTTGCGCACGGCGTGGGGCGCGGCGATCGCGATGCGGTCGCCGCGCTCACCGCGCGCTGCCTGCCCCTTGTGACCGGGCTGGCGGCGCGCACCCTGCGGGACCGGATCGAGGCCGAAGACGTGGCCCAGGACACCTTCGTGAAGGTGTGGCGCAAGATCGGCCAGTATCAGCCCGAGCGGGCGAAACTCGAGACCTGGGTGGCGCGCATTGCGCTCAATCTTTGTTATGACCGCCTGCGAAAACGCGGCGAATTGCTGATGGGCGACGATACGCCCGAGCTCGCCGAATCCGGCGCCGGGGCCGAGGCGTCCCTTTCCGCCGGCGATGATGCGCGCCGGGTGCGCGCCGCGGTGGCCGCCTTGCCCGTGCGCCAGCGCGCCGCCCTGGAGCTGTGCCATTTCCAGGACATGGGCAATATCGAAGCCGCCGCGGTGCTGGAAATCAGCGTCGACGCGCTTGAAAGTCTGCTGGCGCGGGGACGGCGCGCCCTGAAGGCGGCGCTGAGTGATGAACACGGAGACTTGCTGGCCGGCCTCGCCGCCGGCCATGGAGGCGAGACATGATGACGCTTGAACGATTTTCCGCGCTGTGTGCGGCCTATGGCGGCGATTTTGAGCGCTGGCCGCAGGCTGAGCGCGAGACCGGCCGCGCCTTCGCGCAATCCGCACCAGAGGCGCGCGGCGTGCTGCAGCATGCGCGGGCGCTGGATGGAGCGCTGGATCACGCCAGGCCGGAACCGGCCAGCGATGAGCTCGCCCGCCGCATCGCCGCCAGCGCGCCGCGCCCCGCGCCGTCACGCGCCCCGGCGCCCGCGCCGAGACCTGCATGGGCGGCCATGGCCGCGGCGCTGGCGCTCACCGTGGGCCTCGGCGCCGGCTGGCTCGGCGCTGTGCCGGGCGGAACCGGTGATGTGGATCTTTACGCCGATGCGTTCGGCGCGCTGGAAGACAGTGCGGCGCTTGAGCTTCTGGAGGACGCGTGATGGGCCGGATCAATATCTGGATCGTGCTTTTGCTGGCCTCGGTTCTGTTGAACGGGGTGCTGATCGGCGCGGCGGCGCGCGACGGCTTTGGACGCGCCGCCGCGCCTGAAGCGTCAGAGCGCGGCGAGCGGGGAGGCCGGGGCGGGCCCCGTGGCGGGTTTGATCTGCGCGGTTTTGTCGAGGCGTTGCCCGAAGATGTCCGCACCGACACCCGCGCCCGCTTCGATGCGGTGCGTCCGCAACTGCGCGGCCTGGGGCGCGAGGCGTACCGGGCGCGCCGCACCGCCATGGAGGCGCTGGGGGCTGAGGATTTTCAGGTGGAGGCGGCCGCGACCGCGCTCGGCGATGCGCGTCAGGCGCGCAATGAGCTTGAGGCCGCCACCGAGCGTGTGGTGCTGGAGGCGGTGGCCGATCTGGACGCCGAAACCCGGCGTGAGGCTCTGCGCGCGGCGCTGGGACCGCGCGCCATGCGCCGCGGCGGGCGCAGCCGTCCCGCGCCGGAGCCTGAAGACTGAAGAGGAAGCCTGAACGGAGCCTAGTGAAGCGCGCCGGCGGAGCGGGAGGCCTGGGCCTCCAGCGTCGCCGCCGCCGAGGCGTCGGGATGGGCGCCCGGCACGCCGCCGTCATCGCCGGGCTGGGGCTTGGCCTGGCTCGGCAGGGAGAACGACACCGTGGTGCCCTTGCCCAGCACCGAGTCGATGCGCAGCGCGCCGCCATGCATCTCCACCAGCGATTTCGACAGGGCGAGGCCGAGGCCGGAACCCTGGTGCTTTTTCGAGTGCTGGTTCTCGATCTGCTCGAACGGCCGGCCGACGCGCGGCAGATCGTCTTCTGAAATGCCGATGCCGGTGTCGGCGACCTGCAGCACCACCCCGTCGGCGGCGTCGAACCCGCGCACGATCACCTTCCCCCCGTCAGGCGTGAACTTCACCGCATTGCTCATCAGGTTGAGCATGACCTGTTTCAGGGCCCGCGGATCAGCCTCGATGCTCGGCAGCGCCCCGCCGGCGATCTCCAGCGTGATCTCCTTCTCGTCGGCGCGCGCGCGCATCAGGCGCACGCACTGCTCGATGAGGTCGGAGGGATCCAGCGGCTCGGGCTGGAGCTGCATCTTGCCGGCTTCGATCTTGGACATGTCGAGAATGTCGTTGATCAGCGACAGAAGATGCTGGCCGGAGGTCAGGATGTCGCCGACATAATCCTTGTAGCGCGCATCGCCGATCGGGCCGAACATCTCGCCGGCCATGATCTCGGAAAACCCGTTGATGGCGTTGAGCGGCGTGCGCAGCTCGTGGGACATGTTGGCCAGAAACTCCGACTTGGAGCGGTTGGCCTCCTCGGCGCGGATTTTCTCCTGCTCGTAATTGGCGGCGAGTTCCTGGACGCGCTCCTGAGACAGGCGGAGATTCTCCACCGTGCGGCGCATCTTGCGGTCGTTTTCCTTCAGCGCGGCTTCCTGGCTTTTCAGCGCGGTGATGTCGGCGCCCACGCTCACCAGGCCGCCGTCCGCAGTGCGGCGCTCTGAATAGTGCAGCCAGCGCCCGACGGCGAGTTCGAGATCATAAGCCTCGGAGCCGTCGTCGCCGCCATGGATGCGCTTGATCGCGCGGCCGGCCACATCCTCCACCTCGGCGTAGCTCATGCCGGTGCGCAGCTCGCCGTCAGGAAAGCCGAAGAATTCGCGGAATTTGCGGTTCCACAGCACCAGCCGCCGGCGCGCGTCCCACAGGACAAAGCTCTCCGACATGGATTCCAGCGCCGCGCGTAGACGCGATTCCGCCGCCGCGACGCGCGCCTGGGCGCCCTTGCGCTCGGTGGTGTCGATGGCGACGCCCACGATGCGGCGCGTGCCCGGCTGCAAACGCCCCCGCAGCTGCAGCCAGACCGGCAGGCCCGACGCGCGCAGCTCCAGATCCATGTCCGTGGCGTTGGCCGCGCCGCGAAGCGCCGCGCGCAGCCGCGGCTGATCTTCCTGGCGGATCAGGCGCAGCAGCTCCGGCCCGCTCATCACCTCGGCGCCGGACCGTCCGATCAGGCGCGCAAACGAGTCGGTGAGCACCACCTCGTCCTCATCCAGATCCCAGTCCCACACGCCGCAGCGCGCGCCCTCGATGGCCAGGCGCAGACGGTTTTCGCTGTCCCGCAGGCGTACCTGGGTGTCGTCCAGCTTGCTCATCTGGCTTCGCAGCATGATCAGCAGCGCCATGGCCGTGCCCAGCGGCGCAAGAAACAGCAGGACATGGAAGAACACCGTGTCGCGCCAGGCCGCTGTGTCGAGCCCGGACCGGCCGATGCTCATGGCCGTCAGCGGCGCGCCGTCGATCGGGGCCGCGCCCAGCACGCCTTCGGCGCCGGCGAAGTCCGCGCCGGGCGCCGCGCCGCCGGTGCGGGCGATCTCGGAGACCAGCCTTGAATCCAGGCCGACAAGATCGGCGATGCGCGGCGCGCCGGTGAAGGCGGTGCGCGGCGCGGTGGCGAGAACCTGGCCGTCGATATCGGTAAGGATGGCGATCTCGCCCTGGCGGCGCGGCCCCAGAAGCGGAGCGGGGTCGAGCACCGCCACCAGCGCCCCCACAGACCCGTCGGCCAGCGGCGCCGGGCGCACCATGGCCAGCGGGGTGGAGAGGCCAGGCAGGGCGATGATCTCGCCCTCGCCGGAGAACGCGGCCTCGGCCACCGCGCGCAGGGCCTCGCCGTCATGGGCGCCGGAGGAGATCACCCGCCCGTCGGGCAGGAGCAGTCCGGCGCCGCTTACCGTGGTGAAGGCGGTGAGCGTCTCCACGCCGCGAAGGGCCGCCGCGTCAAGCGCCTCTCCGGACAGGGCCTGAAACTGGCCGGCGCTCGCCAGCAGCGCGCCGCGCACTTCAGACAGGCGACCCTCGACATCCTCAGCGAACAGCGCGGCGGTGCGCGCGTGGACCGCGCGGGCGTCCAGATCCGCGCGCTGGCGCTCCTGACCCAGCTTGACGAAGATCACGGCGCCGAACACCAGGGTGAAGATCATCACCGCCAGGATCACCGCGCGCGCTGAAAACGCCCGCGGGCGCGAGTGGCCTGCGGACGCGTCGCGAGCCTCCCCCGCTCCATGCGCGTCGCGTGATCGAATCATGGCGACCAAGTTACGGCGCGCCCTGCGCCTGCGTCCAGCAATGAAGCGTTAACGCGCGGCGTGTTTCGCACTGCATGTCGCGGTGTGTCTTCGCGGTCGGGCCGTAAGGCGCACACGACTTGCCATCGACGCCGCCGCGCTGCTTGCGAGCGTTCAAAAGCTTGCAGGGGTTCAGCACCAGTCCGCGCCGTTTCGGCGTCGGCGCGCACCTTCAGGCCTGGGCGGCCTCGGTGACGTCATCCTCGTCGGACTCGGGCTCTCCGGCCTCGTCGGACTTTCCGGCGGCCACCGACGCGATGCGCCGTTCCTTGTTGTTGGGGGGGCCTTCATCGCGGCGCCGGCGGTCCGGGCCGAAATACATGGGCGCACGCACGAAGGGGCGGGGCGCGTTGACCACCGCGGCGATCTTCATCCAGAGCTGCATGGCGGTGATCGGCTTGGCGCAGACTTCAGTCACTCCGGCGTCGCGCGCCGCCATGATGCGGCTGCGCTCGGTGTGAGCGGTCAAAAGAATGATTGGAATGAATGAGTTACGCGTATCCTTGGCCGTGCGGACCATGCGCGTGAACTCGAGCCCGTCCAGAATCGGCATCTGATAGTCCACGATGATGAAATCGATCGCTTCCTGGCGCGCGATGTCGAAGGCTTCGGCCGCGTCGCGGGACTCGTAGGTGCGCGTGATCCCGAAGCCCAAAAGGAGGGAGCGGACGATCTGGATCATGTGGGCGTTGTCGTCGATGACGAGGGCGCGCACATTGGAAAAATCGGCCATTTCCGTCCCTTCCGCCTGACCGAACAGCCAAGTCGGTCAGACTTAGCCCGAGGCGAGTAAGCTGATGGTTAACCAGCTGCTCGCAAGACGGCCTCGTCTTCGTCCGGGCGTGCGCGCACGGCGCGCACCATGTCGGCGGCGCGCTTGCCAAGGGTGACAAAATCGGCGCCGGCGTCGGGACTCTCGGCGACCTCACGCGCCAGCGCTTCGGCGAGTTGCAAAAGGCGAGGTGCGTGAACGATCAGCCGGGCCTGATGTTCGACCCGTCCAGGATCGCGGTCATATTCCGCGCCGGGCACGCGCCAGCCGCCCCAGTTCTGGGCGTCGGTGACCACGACAGGATAGCTGCCCGGTTGAGGGTGATGGGCGCATTCCTCGGGCGATTGCCATTTGTTCTTGGCGCGCATCAGCCGCCAGCTCGAGGTGTCGCTTTCCTCCACCGCTTCGGCGGCGAGTTCGGCGGCGATGAAATCGCGCCCCAGCCCGCAATCATAAAAAATCTTCACCGGCTCTTCGACATCCTTGACCCAATGGGGCTTGATCTTTTCGATCACGGTCCAGGTGCCGACCGGTTTGACGAATACGCGCTGGTGCTTGTGGAACGCTGCTTTGGCCATTGCGAGCTCCTTTCGGGAGATCACGCTAGCAGGCCCGTCCCAAGGCGCGGTTAAGCGCCCTGGTTAATGCGCGGTATACGCCCTACTCGGCTGCGCCGTCGGCCGTGGCGCCCGGATCCCATTCATAGATCGCGCGGATCCGGCACCCTAGCGGTTCGGGCTGGCTTCTGTCGGGCCCGGTGAAGCTGCGATAGGCGATCACCGCGTCGCTCTGGCGAAGGCAGGAGCCGTACCGGTCGAAGGAGAGCGACCGGGCGAAGTCGAGATCAGGGCAGCTGAACGTGTGCACCAGATACCAGTCGTTCACACCTGATTCCAGCAACACGGTTTCATCGGTGGTTTCGCCGAAACTATTGATCTGGGAGCCAAAGCAGATGCGGTCCACGCGTTCGCCCAGGCGCGGATCGCCTTGATAGTCCGCAAAGCCTTGCGGCCGGGCGTCTGCGCCGTCGTTGCTCTGGCCGGTCGCGCATGCGGTCAAAGCCAGAGCTGAGGCGGCGAGGGCGGCGATGCGTAAAACCATGGGCGTCTCCTCCGTGAAAGGGCGGATACCGGATCTATAACGGCGTCCGGGTGTGCAGGTTCCCGGTCGCACGATCCGCTCCGCCCCCATTTATAACCGATACGCCGCCCGGCGGCCCGCGGATTTGCGCTTTGGCCGCGTCCGGCCTAAATGGCGCGCCATGAGCGCACATACGCCCCCCGCCCTCGACCGCCGGTTTTCGGTGGCGCCGATGATGGACTGGACCGACCGGCATTGCCGGGCGTTCCACCGCGTCCTCACGCGCCGGGCGCTTTTGTATACCGAGATGGCGGTGGATCAGGCGGTGATCCGCGGCGACACCGGCCGCCTGATCGGCTTTGATCCGGCCGAGCATCCGGTGGCGATCCAGCTGGGCGGCGCCGACCCGGAGAGCCTGGCCGAGGCCGCGAAGATCTCCCAGAAGTTCGGCTACGCTGAAGTGAACCTCAATGTGGGCTGCCCGTCCGACCGGGTGCAGTCGGGCATGTTCGGCGCGTGTCTGATGCGCGAGCCGGAGCTGGTGCGCGACTGCCTCATCGCCATGGCCGAGGCGGTCTCCATCCCCGTCACCGTCAAGCACCGGCTTGGCGTCGACGACCAGGACCCCGAACAGACCCTGTTCGCCTTCGTGGACACGGTGGCGCAGTCGGGCGTCACCAGCTTCGCCGTCCACGCCCGCAAGGCCTGGCTGAAGGGGCTCAGCCCGAAGGAAAACCGCGACGTGCCGCCGCTGGATTATGCTCTGGTTCAGCGCCTGAAGGCAGAGCGGCCCGAGCTTGAGATCATCCTCAATGGCGGGCTCGCAGACCTTGACGCCGCGCTCGCCGCGCAGGGGCCGAAGGATGGCGTGATGCTGGACGGCGTGATGCTGGGACGCGCGGCCTATCACACGCCCTGGATCTTAAGCGAGGTCGACAGCCGGGTGTTCGGCCAGGTCGATCCGGTGAGCGATCCGGTGGACGCGCTGTTCGCCTATCGCCCCTATATCGAGGGCGAATTGTCCAGGGGGACCAGGCTGCACGCCATCACCCGGCACATGCTGGGCCTCTTCTCGGGCCGTCCCGGAGCGCGCAAATTTCGCCAGATTTTGTCTGAAAAGGCCAACCGGCCCGGCGCGGGCTGGAATGTGGTGGAAGAGGCGCTGGCGGCCGTGGCGCCGGAGCGGGTGGCGGCGTGATCGAGTATCTTCCCTTTATCGCCGCCCTTCTGGCCGTGGGCGCGGGCGCCGGCCTGATCGCGGGCATGTTCGGAATCGGCGGCGGGGTCGTCATGGTCCCGGCCATGTATTTCGTGCTCTCGGCGCTGGGATATGGCGAGACGGCGATGCATGCCGCGGTAGGCACCTCGCTGGCGGTGATCGTCGCGACTTCGCTGCGCTCCGTGGCGGCCCACGCCAAGCGCGGCGCAGTGGACTTTCAGGTGATCAGGACCTGGGCGCCCTGGATCGTGCTGGGCACCCTAGCGGGCGCGGCGCTGGCCGACTTCGTGCCCGGCCGGGCGCTTACTGCGCTGTTCGGCGCGGTGGCGCTCCTGCTCTCGGCGCAATTCTTCTTCGGACGGCCCGACTGGAAACTGGCCGACGACCTGCCGGGCCAGCCCCTGCGCGCGGTGCTGGCGAGCTTTATCGGGCTCATGTCGGCGCTCATGGGAATTGGCGGCGGCGTGTTCGGCGTCACCTTGATGAGCGTGTGTGGACGCTCCATCCATACTGCGGTGGCCACATCGGCGGGCTTTGGCGTGGCGATCGGCGTACCGGGGGCGATCGGCTACATGATCGCCGGCCTGGATGAGGCCGGCCGCGCGCCGTTCTCGCTGGGCTATGTCAACATGGCCGGGTTCGTGTGCCTGGCCGCCGCGGCGGTGTTCCTGGCGCCGGTGGGCGCGGCGCTGGCCCACAGGCTGAACGCCGCGCGCCTGAAACAGGCCTTCGCCATCGGCCTGCTGATCGTCGCGGTGAACATGCTGCGCGAAGCGGTGATGGGCGGCTAACGCCCGGTCTCGCCGGTCTTGCCGCCGCGCGCCGCGCGGTAGGCCGCCTCGCGGTCCTTCAACTCGTCCTTCATGGCGAGGCGCTCTTCATGGCTCATCGACGTCCAGCGGCCCAGCTCCTCCATGGTGCGGAAGCATCCCACGCAGATGGACTGGCCCGGATCGACCAGGCAGATTTTCTTGCAGGGGGACCAGATCGGCTTGCTCATGGGAGCGTCATATAGCCGGGCGCCATTGAGGCGCAAGGCGCGCTGGCCTTTGCGAACGATTTAAGTATTGTGACGCCCCGTTGACGAAGGGGTCGCGGCGCCTTGGGGTTACAGGCGCCGCCACGCATCAGGGACATCGCACAATGCTGGAAGATGCCGGTCTGCAGCTGCGCAGCCTGCTTGGGATTTTCGCGTTCCTCGCCATCGCCTGGGCGCTGGGCCCGAAGAAGAAAATCCCGCTCATGCTCATCGCCGGCGCGGTGGCGGTGCAGTTCGCCATCGCCATCCTCCTGTTCTCCTTCGCGCCGACGCGCGCCTTCCTGTCCTCGCTCACCGGGGTGGTGGAGGTGCTGCAGCGCGCCACGACGCAGGGCACCAGCTTCGTCTTCGGTTATCTGGGCGGGGGCGAGATGCCCTTCGTGATCCGCGAGGGCGCCGAAGGGCTCACTTTCTCCTTCGCCTTCCAGGCCCTGCCCATGGTGATCGTGCTCTCCGCCCTGTCGGCGCTTTTATGGCGCTGGCGGATTCTGGAATTCGCCGTGCGTGGCTTTGCGGCGCTGTTCCGGCGCATCCTCAATCTGTCCGGCGCGGCCAGTCTCGGCGCGGCGGCGAACATCTTCCTGGGGATGACCGAGAGTCCGGTGCTGATCCGTCCGCGCCTGCCCACAATGAGCCGTTCGGACCTGTTCCTGATCATGACGGTGGGCTTTTCCACGGTCGCCGGCTCGGTGATGGCCATCTATGTCAGCCAGCTTTCCGGCATCCTGCCCGACGCGGCGGGCCACATCCTCACCGCCTCGCTGATCTCGGTGCCGGCCGCGGTGGTTCTCGCCCGGCTCATGCACCCGCAGGATCAGACCGACGAGCAGGCCGAGAAAGAGAAGATCCCGGTCAATCTCTACCACTCTTCCATGGACGCACTGACCGTCGGCGTCTCCGACGGCGTGCGCCTGTTTGTGAACATCATAGCCATGCTGCTTGTGTTCACCGCACTGGTGGCGCTGGTGAACTTCTCGCTGGACGCCGCGCCGGACGTGTTCGGCGCGCCGCTGAGCGTGGAGCGGGCCCTCGGGTGGCTGTTCGCGCCGTTGGTCTGGCTGGCCGGGGTGCCCTGGGTCGAGGCGTCTCCCGCGGGCACGGTGATGGGCTTCAAGACCGCGCTTAACGAGATTTTCGCCTATGACGCGCTGGCTAATCTCTCCGACGAGATGAGCCCGCGCACCCGCCTCATCATGACCTATGCGGCGTGCGGTTTTGCGAACTTCTCCTCGGTGGGCATTCTGGTGGGCGGGCTGATCGCCGTGGCGCCCAGCCGGCGCGAGGACATCCTCAATCTCGCTCCACGCGCCCTGATCTCCGGCACGCTCGCGACGTTGATGACCGGCGCGGTGATCGGCGCCCTGCCTATGTCGCTGTTCGGGTAGGGCTCTTTCAGGCGGTTAGATCCAGACCGAGATCCAGCCAGCCGGGATTCATCTCCTCGACGAGCCGGATCTTCCAGGCGCGCCGCCAACGCTTCACCAGGTACTCCCGGCGATAGGCGGCGGTGAAATCGTCGAAGGGCTCGAACCAGGCCAGGCGCTTGCAATTGTAAGTTCGCGTAAAGCCGGCGATCAGACCGTCCCGGTGTTCCCCGATCCGTTTCGGCAAATCACTGGTCATGCCGGTGTAAAGCACGCCCCGGGGCCGGTTGGTCACGATATAGACGAAGCAGGCGGCCATAGCCTTCTCACGCGTGTTTAAATCCGAACCTCTCCCATAACACGAATCCGTTTCCCGGTTCATCCCCGGCGAAGGCCGGGGGTGAGACCGGGACCGCGCACCGGGTGCATGAGAAACGCCCCGCACGCCTCACCGCCGCTCCAGCGGTCACCCGGAACGGGCGCGAGGCCCCGGTCCCGGCCCCGGCTTTCGCCGGGACACGAACCGGGGAACGGTGAGGGGCGCATCCCGCACAGTTGACCTCCCAGCCTTCCGCGCGTGCAATGGCGCGTGAGACATAAGGGGAGAGTCGCCATGTCCTTCGCGCGCCGTTTTCTGACCGCCGCCGCCACCGCCGCCGCACTCGCTGCGCCCGCCTTCGCACAGGATGAGCTGGGGTCTGCGCTGGACGCGGACTGGAACAGCCATTTGCAGGAGCTGTACGAGCACTTCCACGCCAATCCCGAGCTCTCCTTTGTGGAGTACGAGACCGCCGCGCGCATGGCGCAGGAGCTGCGCGCCGCCGGCTATGACGTCACCGAGGAGGTGGGGCGCACCGGCGTCGTCGCGGTGATGGAGAACGGGGAGGGGCCCACCATCCTCATGCGCGCCGACATGGACGGGCTTCCCATGCGTGAGCAGACGCCGGTGGAGTACGCCTCCACGGTCATGCAGGAGGACCGCATGGGCGTGGAGTTTCCCGTCATGCACGCCTGCGCCCACGACACCCACATGACCGCGCTTGTGGGCTCGGCGCGCTGGATGGCGGACAATCGCGACCAGTGGTCGGGCACGCTGGTGCTGATCGGCCAGCCGGCCGAAGAGGTGGGGCTGGGCGCCGCGGCCATGCTGGTCGACGGGCTGTATGAGCGCTTTCCGACGCCCGACGCGGTGGTGAGCCACCATACTTGGGGCTATATGCCGGCGGGCGAAATTCGCTATGTGCCCGGCTTCGCCATGGCCAATGTGGACACCGTCGACCTTTATGTGAAAGGCATCGGCTCCCACGGCGCCTCGCCGCATCTGGGCAAGGACCCGGTGGTGATCGCCAGCCAGATCGTGCTCGCCCTGCAGACTCTGGTGAGCCGCGAGCTGTCCCCGTTCGAGACCGGCGTGGTCACGGTGGGCGCCTTCAACGCCGGCACCAAGCACAACATCATCTCCGACGAGGCCCATCTGCAGATCACCGTGCGCTCCTACACCGACGAGGTGCGTCAGGACCTGCTCAGCGGCATTGAGCGGGTCGCGAACGGGATCGCCATGGCGGCCGGCCTGCCTGAAAACCTGATGCCGGTGATCGAGATCGACGAGACCTATACGCCGGCGCTCTATAACGATCCGGCGCTCTCCACGCGCGCCGGCCAGATCCTTGAAGCGCGCTTCGGCGATCGGGTCGCCACCACCGATCCGGTGACCGGCGGCGAGGATTTCTCCCGCTATGGCCGCACCGATGAGGACGTGCCGATCTTCATGTTCTGGGTCGGCGGCGCGCCCATGGATGTCTGGCAGGAGTATCAGGCGCGCGGCGAAACCCCGCCGGCCAACCACTCGCCCTTCTTCTACACCGACGCGCAAAGCTCGGTGACGGTCGCCGCCGAGGGCATGACCGCCATCGCGCTGGATCTGTTCGCCAACGGGGTTCCGTCCGGCGACGGCGGCGCGGCCCAGTAAGCGCGGGGGCTCATGAACATTGAAAGGCTGGCGGGGCGCGACCGGATCACCTCCGGCGCGCCCTGGGAAAACCGGGTCGGCTATCGCCGCGCCGTGATCGCGGGCGACCATGTCTATGTCGCCGGCACGGTGGCGGTGGACGCCGGCGGCGCGCCGTTCGCCCCCGGTGATCCCGGGGCGCAGGCGTCGCGCTGTCTGGAGATCATCGTGGCGGCGCTCCACGCCGCCGGGGCGGGGCCAGAAGACGTGGTGCGCACGCGCATTTTCGTCACCGATATGAGCGCTGAGACCCAGGCCGCGGTGGGTGCGGCCCATCACGGCGTCTTCGCCGCCTGTCCGCCGGCCTCGACCCTGGTGGGTGTCAGCGCGCTTGCGCATCCAGACTTCATCGTTGAAATCGAAGCCGACGCGATCATTCAGGCCAAATAGGCTAGGCCCAGTAGATCAGGCCCACCAGCTCAGGATTCTTACCCGCATGGACTCGCTCATTCCCGCCGATCAGCCTTTTGCGGTCATGGCCGGCCTGGTCTCAATCGCCGCCATCGGCTTTCTTCTGGAGAAGACGAAGATCGGCGCGCTGCTGACGGGCACGGTGTGGACGATCCTTCTGGCGATCCTGGCGTCGAACCTTCGCATCATGCCGTTTGACAGCTCGGCATATGATTTCGTGTTTACCTATGCGGTGCCGGTGCTGATCCCGCTGTTTCTCATGAAGGCGGATTTGCGCCGCATCTTCTTTGAAACCACGCGCGTCACCTTCGCCTTCCTGATCTGTTCGGTGGCGACGGTGGCGGGCGCGCTGCTGGCGGCGCTGCTGCTGGATCTCGGTGATGTGGAGGCGGCCGTCACCGCATCACTCACCGCGAGCTATATCGGCGGCTCGGTCAATTTCGGCCCGCTGGTGGAGCAGACCGGACTGGCCGCCAACGAGCCGGCCCTGGTCTCGGCCATCGTCGCCGCGGACCACCTGGCCAGCGCGGCCTATCTCGGCGTGCTGGCGGTCCTTCCCGGCTTCGCCTGGCTCGCCCGGCGCTTTGTGAGTCGTGACCATAGCGGCGGCGCCGTGGCCGAGACCGGCGAGGAAAGCCAGGGCCGCGCGACCAGCCTGTCGCTCGCCCTGACGCTCACCTTCGCCCTTGTGGTGGTGGCGCTCGCCGACTGGCTCACGAGCCTGATCGGTATTCCCGGCCTTCGCTATGTGATGATCACGGTTCTGGCCGTGATTCCGGCGACGCTGTTCCCAGGGCAGATGGCCAAGCTTCATGGCGGGTTTGAACTGGGCGTGGTGCTCGCCTTTTTGTTCTTCGCCGCCATCGCCGCCGGCGCCAATGTCGCCGACCTTCTGGTCCAGGCGCCCATGATCATGGTGTTCATCGCGGTGCTGATCTCCATCCACGCAGGTGTAATGCTGGTGGTGGGCAAGCTCGCCCGGCTCTCCTTGCCGGAGATGATCATCGCCTCCAACGCAGCGGTGCTCGGGGCGACGACCGCGCCGGCTCTGGCGGCGGCCAAGGGCTGGACCGATCTCGTCACCCCGGGCGTGCTCGCCGGCGTGCTGGGCTATGTCATCGGCACCGCGATCGCGCTGGGGATTTACGGGCTTCTGGGCTGAGGCCTGAGCACGCCCAGCGCGGTGTAGGCGAGAAGCGCCGCGGCGATGGACAGAAGGAACCCGCCGGGGATGACGAACACCCAGTCTGCAAGCCAGATCGTGATAAGCCCTGCGGCCAGCGCCGCCAGCGCGCTCCACTCGCCGCCAAAGCGGCTGTGCAGCCCGATCAATAGCGAGACCAGAAGCCCCGCCGAGCCCAGCGAGCTTGCGAGCTCCACCAGCCCGTAGATCGTCTCTCCGGAAAACGCCACCATGAGCGCCGCGGCGCCCGCGACGACGGTCAGCGTCCGCGCCGCCCAGAGCTTTTCCACAGAGCCGGCCTTGCGGCGCACCCGGGCGTAGAGGTTCTCCGTCGCCAGGCCAGAGACCGCCAGCAGGGCGGAATCCACCGTGGACAGGACAGCCGAGAACAGCGCCCCGATGAACATCACGAACAGGGCGCCGGGCAGCAATTCGGCGGCCATGAGCGGCAGGTAGAGATCGCCCGTCTCCGGTCCGAACCCGGCGTTGACGCCGATCAGTCCGAACGCGATCGGGGCGGCGCCGACCACCAGGTAAAGGCCGGCGGCGATCAATCCGCCGCGCACCGCGACCCTGGCGGTTTTCGCGCCGAGAAACCGGGCGATCATCTCCTGCGCCACGATGGAGCCGAGGATGGGAATGGCGAAGGCGTCCAGCCGCTCGATCCAGCTTTCCCCTGGCGGAACAAGCACCAGCTGCTCGGGACGCAGGCTCGCGAGCCCGGCCTCCACGCCGCCGGCGCGGCCGATCAACATGAACAGAAGCAGGACCAAACCGGCCAGCACCACGAGACTCTGGACCACGTCGGTGATCACGTCGCCCAGGAGCCCGCCCATGAAGGTGTAGACCACCGCAAAACCGCCCGCCAACAGAAGGGCGAGGGTCACCGGGATCTCGGTCACCGCGGCCAGAAGCGCAGCCAGAGCAATGAGTTGCGCCGCCGCCCAGATCACCGATGTGGGGATCGACACCAGCGCCGCCGCCACTTCGGCCCTTGGCCCGAACCGATCTCGGAAAAAGTCGGCCAGGGTCATGTAACCCTTTGACCTTAAAGCCCCTGCGACCAGCAGCGCCGCCGCCGCCAGGCACAGCGCATACCCCACGGGTTCGGCGCGCGCGCCGGCTATGCCTTCCGAGGCGATGGCCGCGCTCGCCCCCATCACCGTCTCGCCGCCGAACCATGTGGCGAAGAGACTGAGTCCCAGCGTGAATTCGCCTAGGCGCCGGCCGGCCACGAGATAGTCGGCGTCGCCCGCAATTTTGCGAGACGCCCACACCGCGATCCCCAGCTGGATCAGCACATAGGCGAAAAGCCCCAACGTGATGAAAGACATGGCGCGCCCCCCTTTTTGTGCAAAGGGTTAGCCGCAGACGGCCGCCTGCGCCAGTCTTACGCGTCCAGCCGCGCGCGGCCGATCAGGGCTTCGGTGTCGATCTTCGCTTCTCCGGCGCCCAGCATGATCGGGGATTCCGCTATTCTCCTGGATACATAGGCGTCGAAGGCGGGCTCCAGGCCGGCGCGCGCCAGGGCGCAGGCGGAAAGGCTTGTGGCGGCGAGCTCTGTGAAGCGGCGCGCATCGGCTTCGCCCACGCCGGAGACCATGGCCAGCAGGGTGTCCAGGCGCGCGTCCAGCGCCGGGTGGAAGCCCCGCGCGGTGTCAAGTTCGGCGGCTAAAGCCTCGCGGGCGCTTGCGTCTTTGGCGAGGGCGCGCAGCACGTCCAGGGCGATGACATTGCCCGAGCCTTCCCAGATGGCGTTGAGCGGGCTCTGGCGGAACAGGCGCGGCAGGGGGTGTTCCTCCACATAGCCGGCGCCGCCATGGGCCTCCATGGCCTCGTAGACGAGATACGGTGCGCGCTTGCAGATCCAGTATTTCGCAATCGGGGTCAGGAGGCGGGCGAGCGCGGCCTCGTGGGGATCTTCGGTGGCCTTATCGAAACTTTGCGCCACGCGAAAGGCCAGCGCCATCGCCGCTTCGGCCTCCATGGCTAGTTCGGCGAGGACCTCACGCATGAGCGGCTGGTCGATGAGGCGGCGCTGGAAGGCGGCGCGCCGGTCAGCGTGCCAGATCGCCTGGGCGGCGGCATTGCGGATCAGGCCGGCGGAGCCCACCAGGCAATCCAGGCGCGTGTGATTGACCATCTCGATAATGGTGCGCACGCCCCGGCCCGGCTCACCGATGCGCCGAGCGTAGGCGTTCCTGTACTCGATCTCGGAGGAGGCGTTGGACTTGTCGCCCATCTTGTCCTTCAGGCGCTGGATCTCGATCGTGTTGCGTGTTCCGTCCGGGCGCCAGCGCGGGGCGAGGAAGCAGGAGAGGGCGGCCGCATCGCCTTCGCCCTCATAGGCCAGCGTCAGGAAGGCGTCGCTCATGGGCGCCGAGCAGAACCATTTATGGCCCACCAGCTCTACCGTGTCCGCGCCGGTGGAGACGGCCGTAGTGGCGTTGGCGCGCACGTCGGAGCCGCCCTGCTTTTCGGTCATCGCCATGCCGATGGTCAGGCCGGCCTTGTGTTCGGGCGGCAGAAAGCGCGGATCGTACTGTGCGGCCGTCGCGCCCTCGATCCAGGGTCCGGTCCAGTCGGCGTGGCGCAGCGCCGGCACGCAGGCATAGGTCATTGATTGCGGGCAGCACACCCCCGCGTCGGCCTGCCCCATCAGGATCAGTAAGGCCGAGTGCAGCGTGTGGGGCGTTTCGCTGGTGCGCCAGGCGGCCGCCGACACCCCGTTGGACAGGCCCAGCTCCATGAGCGCGTGATAGGCGGGGTGGAACTCGACCTCGTCGATTCGCCGCCCGAACCGGTCAAACGGCTTGAAGACGGGCGGGTTTTCATTGGCGATCCGCGCCAGGTCCTGCACGGTCTCAGAGCCGGTCGCCTCTCCAAAGGCGGTGAGATGGGCGTCATGGCCGGCGCCGCCGTTTCGCTCCACGGCCGATTTCAGCATGGGATCGCCGGAATACCAGTTCACCCCGGCCAGGGGTTCAGACTGGTTGACGACGTCATGGGTGGACAGCTCGGAGCGGGGGGCGTGATGTTTCATGAGGCCAAGAGAAGCCCTCCCGCCGCCGTTTGTCGAGGGGGGCGTCAGCGGGTCGGCGCACCTGGAATGTCGGGCCAGTCGGACGGGCGGTCCTTCTGGAACACCACAGTGACTTGGCCCACCACAAGGCCGAATTTCTTCACTGTGGCGCGGTTGATGATGGTGTTTTGCGACACCCGGTAGAGCCGGTCCTGGAACTGCACCTCAACGGTGGAGCCGTCGGCCATGACAAGATCGACCACGTAATCAAAATACGCCGCGTCGCCGAACACCTCGACATTGGCCTCGCCGATCACGTCCGGCGCGGCGCCCACATAGGTGGTGGGGCTGGTGCGATCAAAGGTCCAGATCCGCTCGTCGGTGACGCCGTCATCATAAAGGAAATACTCCTCCAGCGTCAGCGCCTCACCGTCCCAGCGTCCCACCGCCTCGACCCAGAACATCCGGTCCAGCACGCCGGCGCGCTCGAACACGGCGTAGGCGTAGGTGCGCCCGGTCAGGATGTCCTCCAGCGCCATCGCCGGCTCGCGCCCGGCGCGGTCCTCTGGCCGGGGCCCGCCGGCGCATGCGGTCAGCAGGGCGGCGAGGGCGATCAGCAGGGCGTGTTTGAACATGGTGCAGCCTTTTAATTTCGTAGCGGTGTATACGCAGAGCGGCCGGGTTTGGATCCTTTTCGCCGGGCTGGCGCCGGGCGAGCTGGTGTCTAGTGAGGCGACGTGAACAAAAAGTCATGGGCCGGAAACCCCATGTCCGGACGCCGGGGGTCACAGTGCATCCAAAGCGCCCATGCGGCGCATCATGATTGCGCCCGTCCAATCATCCAGGGGAGACCATTATGAGCCTGACCGCCCTTCTCGCCGCCGCCGCCCTTCAGGCCGGCCCCGGCGTCGATATCGAGAACTTCGTCGGCGAAATCCGGATCGTGGAAGGCGCGAGCCTCTCCGCGCGCGTGGTGCGCGCCGGCGCCGGTGACGCGCCGGACACCACGCTTGATGGCGAGGTGCTGCGTATTGACGGCGGGGTTCGCATTCGTAACTGGCGCTGCCGGTCGCGCTGGGGCGGCGAGCCGCAGATCGGTCCGCGCCGCGGCGAGCTGCGCCCCATTGAGGACTATCCGCTGCTGGAGATCACCGCGCCGGCCGGCGCTGATCTCGCAGTGTCGGACTCCATCGTCTACGGGCGAGCCGGCGATGTGGGCGCGGTGGATCTGAGCATTTCCTCCTGCGGTGATTTCGAGATTGGTTCGGTCGCCGAGGATGCGGTGGTGGCCGTGTCCGGCAGCGGCGATATCGGCCTTGGCGTGGTTGCCGGCGGGGTGCGGCTGAGCATTTCAGGCTCGGGCGATGTGGAATTCGTCAGCGCCGGAAGTCTGGACGCCCGCGTGTCCGGCTCAGGCGATATCGAGGGCGGCGACGTCTCCGGCCCGGTGGAGCTGAACATCTCCGGCTCTGGCGACGTGGATCTGGGTCAGGTGGAGCGGTTGAACCTGAACGCCAGCGGGTCGGCCGAGGTGGAAATCGACAGCGCGCCCGGCGGCGTGCGGGCCGCCATATCCGGTTCCGGCGAGCTGACATTTGATCGCGCGGGCGGGTTCATCGCGGGCATTTCCGGCTCCGGCGACATTTCCGGTGACCGGGTGGACGGCGCCTTCGAGGCCAGCGTTTCGGGGTCGGGTGATATCCGCATCGCGGCGGGCCGCGCCGAGCCGTTTGAGGCCTCGTCCGGCGGCTCCGGCGAGATTCGCTTCGGCGGCACCGCAGTGAACCCCCGCGTGCGCATTAACGGCGGCTCAGTGCGTCTGGGCGCGGTCGAGGGCGAGGTGGACGTGAACCGCTCCGGCGCTGACGATCTGACGATCGGGCGCTAATCCTTCGGATTGATCCGCGGATCGTGGCGCGAGCATTCGTACAACGCCACGGCCGCGGCCGCCGACACGTTCAGGCTTTCGGCCCTGGGCCCCATGGGAATGCGGGCCAGCACGTCGCAATGCTCCGCGACGCGCGGGCGCAGCCCGGTGTCTTCGGCGCCGAGCACCAGCACCAGGCCCGGCCCGGCGTGATGGGCCACCGCCTCGCCAAGGCTGGCCTCGGCCTCGCCGGCGAGGCCCACCGAGAAGCGTCCGGCTTTCGCCAGATCGATCAGCGTGTCGGCGATATTGGTGACCTCGATGAAGGGGACGGTCTCGGCGCAGCCAACAGCTGTCTTGCACAGCGCGCCGAACAGAGGCGGCGACTTGCGGTCCTGCATGATCACCGCGCGCGCCCCGAAGGCCGCCGCGGAGCGGAAGATCGCGCCGACATTCTGCGGATCGGTGATCTGGTCGAGCACCACCAGGAGCCCGTGAGTGGGCTCCATCACGGCGTTGAGCGATTCAGACTCAAGCGCCTTGGCTTTCGCCGCAAAGCCCTGGTGCACCGCGCCCTCGGGCAGGTGCGACGCGATCTCGTGGGGCGGCTCCAGGCTCGCGCGTTTCAGGTCCGCGTCGCCCAGCTCGTCGGCGGCGTTGCGCGTGACGTGGAGCGACAGGATCCGCCGGCGCGGATTGGCCAGCGCCGCCAGTACCGCGTGACGGCCCCATATCCAGCCCTCCGTCGGGTCGGATTCGCCTTTGTGGGCAAAGGATTTGCGCCCGTGTGGACGCCGGGCTGCATGAGGCTTGCGCTCGGTGTTGCGCCGTGAAGGGGCCATGACTATAGTCCGCGCTCCAAATCGGGGAGCGGCCTCGTTAAAGCCTTGTGCGCAAGCGCGCAACGGACTTCAACGGCGATGGTTTTCCGACGCGGACCCGGGCGCCCCGGCCCAATGAGCCGTGGCCTCTGCGATTCTGGTAAAGAATCGACCCTGTGGAGGGGTGGGAGAGTGGTTAAATCCAGCAGACTGTAAATCTGCCCGTTTCGGCGTACGCTGGTTCGAATCCAGCCCCCTCCACCACTTCTTTTCTTGATGCTCAAGCCCGTTCGGGCTTTCGCTCCTCGCTAAAGCTGCGGGCGGCTGTTCGCCTTGCAAACCCTGCGGGTTCGAAGTTATTTCGCCCGGCTCCACCATTCCTTCCCTCGCCAGTGTGAGCCGTGGTCGAGCAGGGATGGACCTGTCCTGCGAGCGGCAGACGCGTTGACGGAGTCTACAGGCGAAGGCGGACTGCGCCTTGCGCCTCGACAAACGCCGCCTCGCCCGGTTATCTGAAGGCCTTCGCCGCTGACGGCGCGCGGGTGTAGTTCAATGGTAGAACGGCAGCCTTCCAAGCTGCATACGCGGGTTCGATTCCCGCCACCCGCTCCAGCTCTTTTTCCAAACACCTTGCGGCTCGACGCCGGGGCCCGGCTTATGCCACGACGGGCGCAAAAGGGGAGCGCTGCGCGATGCTGAAGCTTGAGTGGAGCGATGTCGAGACGCTGGCGGCGCGGCTTGCCGACCAGCTCGAGGCGGCGCATGGGCCGTTCGGGCCGGATGCGGTGCTGGTGGGCGTGGCGCGCGGCGGGCTGATCCCGGCGGCGCTGGTGGCCCACAGGCTGGGCGTGCGCAAGGTCGCGGCGCTGGGGCTGATGTCCTACGCGGAAGGGCCGGACGGCGCTCAAGGCGCGCTCGTGGAGTACGGTCGGGCGCCGGAAACGGCGGCCATCGTCATCGACGACATCATCGACACCGGCCGCACGCTGGAGGCGGTGCGGGCCCGCTATCCTGGCGCGGTGGTGGGGGCGCTGGTGGACAAGACGCAAGGCCGCTCCGGCGTCATCTCGGCGCGCCAGACGCCGCCGGGCCTCTGGGTCGCTTTTCCCTGGGAGACGTCCTGAGGCCGGGCGCCGGCGCCCCCCCCCCCGGCGAGCCATGCGGGCGATCAGGGACCCGTGGCGCGCCGCGACGATCTCTCGTGTTTCTGCGTTGAAGACGCGCAAATGTGCGCCCCGACGGGTCCCGTCTGTGCGGCCTTCGATCCGCCGCTCATGGAGCGCCTGCGTCAGCCTTCCGGCGGTTCCGGCGCGGCCTCCACGCTGTCCCATTGCTGCGTGAAGCGCAGCGCATCGGTGTCATAGCCCTGCGCCGCGAGCCAGGTGAGCCGGTCGGCCAGGACCGCCTCGTCCATTTGCGGCGTGCGCGACAGGATCCACAAGAAGCGTCCGCGCGGTTCGGACACCACGGCCCAGCTGTAATCCTGCGCCAGATCAATGACCCAGTAATCGCCGAGGAAGAACGGGCCGAAGAAGGAGACTTTGAGCTTGGCGCCGCCTGAGCCGTCCACCACCCGCGCCCGCCCGGTGATGGTGTCCACTTCGCCGTCCAGACCGTCCTTGCGGCAGGCGTTGATCACTTCGATCTCGCCGTCTTCAAGGGGGCGGTACTGGGCCGTGACGCCCTCGCAGCCGCGCTGGAAGCTCACATCGTAGCGCGCGATTTCAAACCAGCGCCCGGCATAGCGCTCCAGATCGACGCTTTGCACAACCGGCGGCGGCGCATCGCCGGCGAGCCGGTCCGGCGGCAGGACGCAGGCGCTGAGCCCGGTTAGTATCAGGCCTGAAACGGTGAGGCGGGCGAGGATGGCGATGATCGGGCGCATGGGACGGCTCCGCTTGATGACGTCCCACCCTAACGCCTGCGGGCCGGTTTCGGGCGCCTTATCCGCGCGCGGCCGTCAAAAGCGCGGCGACCTCGTCTTCGCTTGTGCACCAGCTCGCCACGAAGCGGGCCGAGCCGTCGGGCCAGCCATAAAACCCGGCGCCGGCGGCGCGCAGCCGTTCAGCCAGGGCCGGGTCCAGCCGGGCGAAAACTTCATTGCCATGGCAGGGATGCGCGAGCCCGCCGCCGGGCAGGGCGTCCAGTCCCGCCGCGAGCTTGCCGCCGGCGGCGTTGGCGCGCCGGGCGAGATCCAGCCACAGACCGTCTTTTAGCCAGGCCTCCATCTGGGCGGCCACATAGCGCATTTTCGGCAGCATGTGCCCGGCGCGCTTCTGGCGCGCCTGCAGGACCGCGAAGCGATCCATCACCGATGGAAACAGGATCACGGCCTCGGCGGCCAGCGCGCCGTTCTTGGTGGCGCCAAGGCACAGCGCGTCGACGCCCGCCTTCCAGGTCATCTCAGCCGGCGAGCAGTTGAGCGTGGCGAGGGCGTTGGAGAAGCGCGCCCCGTCCATGTGCACCAGGAGCCCGGCGTTGTGGGCGAGGCCGGTGAGCGTCTCGATCTCCTCCAGCGTATAGGCGCAGCCTGATTCGTTGAGCTGGGAGATCGAGAGCACCGTGGGCGGCGAGGCGTGGACGAAATCGCGCGGCCATTCATCCAGCGCCGCGGCCAGGGCGTCGGCGGGAATCTTCGCGTGCTCGCCCTTGATGGGCAGAAGCTTTGCGCCGCCGGTGAAGAATTCCGGCGCCCCTCGCTCGTCGCGATGAATGTGGGCCTCGTCATGGCACAGGATCGCCGCGTCGCCGGGGCACAGCACCGAAAGGGCGAGCGCGTTCGACGCCGTGCCCGAGGTGGTGAACAGCACCTCAAGATCGGTCTCGAAGATGTCCTTCAGGCGCGCTTTGACGCGGGCGCTGACCGGATCGGCGCCGTAGCTGGGGGCGAAGCCCTCATTGGCGCCGGTGAGGGCCGCCAGGATGTCGGGATGGGCGGGAGCGGTGGTGTCGGACAAAAAATTCATAGGACAGATCAAGCCGGGCTTGGGGGCGCGCGTCAACGGCGGGATGCGGCCTCAAAAACCGCTTGCGTTTTGTGAGAATACGCCATCATGGGCGTTGGAGCGTCGCACTCCGCGCCGTGGGGCTTTCGGGCCCGGCGCCGCGTCTTCCACCCCTGTCGACGCGGGGGATCTGGGCGTGTTTCACCATGTTGCTCATCGACACCTATGTGGGTCCGAGCGCAATCGAAGGCGTTGGCGTTTTCGCCGCCGAATTCGTGCGCGCCGGCCAACTCATTTATCGCTTCGAGCCCGGCTTCGACCGGCTCATCTCACCGGCCGAGCTAGCGGCGATGCCCGAGCCGATTCGCCGGTTCGTGGACCGCTACACCTATCCCCATCCCGCCGATCCCACGCTGCTGGTTCTGGACGCCGATAATGGACGGCACATGAACCATTCGCTGGATCCCAACACCGATTTCGCCGACGCGGTGTATGGCCGGGCGATCAAGGACATCGCACCGGGCGAGGAGATCATCTGCAATTACGCCGAGTTCGAGCCGAACTTCGTGATGATGCAGTCCATGGTCGACACCCACGCCAGCCCCTCGCGGTCCTGCGCGGCCTAGGCGCAAAAAGGGCGGCGGATGACTCCGCCGCCCGCTCGCCTCAGGGCGCGGTATCGGCTAGCGTTCGGTCCATGAAAACCCTTGTCCTGACCCATCGCTCCGGCCTCGAGCATCGCGCTCCTGAAGGTCATCCTGAACACGCTGGCCGGCTTGAAGCGGCGCTGGAGGGCGCGCGCGGCGCCGGCTTTGACGTTTTGCAGAGCACGCGGAAAGCTGATCGCGCGGCGCTGGAGCGGGTTCATGCGCCGGCCCTGATCGATCAGGTGTTCGACGCCGAGCCCAAGGCTGGATGGGCGCAGATCGACATGGACACCTATATGGGCCCCGGCTCGCTGGCCGCGGCGCTGTTCGCCGCCGGGGCGGGCATGGAGGCGGTGGACACGGTTATGGCCGGCGGCGCCGAGGCGGTGTTCGTCGCCGCGCGTCCGCCGGGCCACCACGCTGAGCCGGACCGGGCCATGGGTTTCTGCCTGTTCAATTCCATCGCGGTGGCCGCGGCTCATGCGCTGGAGGCGCACGGGCTGTCGCGTGTGGCGGTGGTGGATATCGACGTGCATCACGGCAACGGGACGCAGGCCTGGGCCGAGACCGAGAAGCGCGCCCTGTTCGCCTCCATCCACCAGGGCTGGATATATCCCGGCACCGGCGCGGCCCATGAAACCGGGCGCCACGGCAACATCATCAATCTGCCCATGGAGCAGGGAACGACCGGCGGCGCCTGGCGCGCCGCGCTTGAGGCGCGCGTGTTTGAGTCGCTGGCGCGCTTTGAGCCGGAGATGATTTTCGTCTCCGCCGGCTTTGACGCTCACGCCGCCGATCCGCTGGCGGGATTGTCATTGCTGGAAGACGATTTCGCCTGGGCCGGATCAGCGCTGGCGCAGGCGGCGCGCGCCTCAAGCGCTTCCCGGCTTGTCTGCATGCTCGAGGGGGGATACGACTGCCCCGCTTTGGCGCGCTCCGTGGGGGCGTTCCTGGGCGCACTGGAGGCGGCCTGACGGGGGAGGGCGCGTTTCCGGCCAATCCACTCCCTCTTGCGGCCTTTGCTTCATCCCACCTCTCATGACCGACGCCGACACCCCCCTCGCGCCTGGACAGATCGTGATTGCACGCCATGGCGAGCCGGACGCCGACCGCTATGAGCGGATGGGCTGGCGCGGCTATGAGCGCTGGTGGGCGGGGTATGACGAGGCCGGCCTGAAGCCGGGACAGGACGTGCCGGACAGTCTGATCGCCGAGGCCAAGCAGGCGCGCACGATCTACGCGTCCACCCTGCCGCGTGCGGTGGAGACGGCCATGGCCTGCTGTGGCGGGCGCGAGATCGCGCTGGATTCCCTGTTTGTCGAGGCGCCGCTGCCGCCGCCGCAAATGCCCGGCCGCTTCACCGCGCGCACCTGGGGCGTGCTGGCGCGCTGCTCGTGGTGGGCGGGTCATGCCCGCGGAAGCGAGAGCCGGCCCCAGTGCGAGCGGCGCGCCCAGACAGCCGCCGAAACGCTGATCGAGGCGGCCAGCCACGGCCCGGTGATTCTTTTCGCCCATGGCTGGTTTAACCGCATGCTGCGCCCGCAGCTGAAGAAACGCGACTGGGCGTGCGTGCGTGATGGCGGCGACTGGTACTGGTCCTGGCGCCGGTATGAGCTCAAAAACACCTCACGGCGCAGCACAGGCGGTTGATCGCCGTACCGATAGGGGCTTCTCTAAAGCCGCCCCTCAATCACCGGAGCCGCCGCATGGCAGAAGCCGCCCATTCCGATATCGCCAAGATGAGCTTCGAGGCCGCGCTGGCCGAGCTGGAAGGCATTGTCAGCCAGCTTGAGCGCGGTGAGGTGGAACTGGAAAAATCCATCGCCATGTACGAGCGCGGCGCCGCACTGAAAGCCCATTGCGAGGCCCGGCTGAAGGACGCCCAGCTCAAAGTCGACAAGATCGTGATCGGCGCGAACGGCGAGGCCGGAACCGAACCGGCGGACTTGAGCTGATGACCCGGCCCGAAGATCCGCCCGCGGCTGAGATCACGCCCGATGCGTTCTTCAACGCCGATATCCGCCTTGGCCGTGTGGTCGAGGCTGAACCGTTTCCCGAGGCGCGTAAGCCTGCCTACAAGCTGATGATCGATTTCGGGCCCGGGGTGGGCACGAAGAAAAGCTCGGTTCAGATCACCGAACATTATACGCCGGCTGCCCTGTTGGGCCGTGCCGTTCTCGGCGTGGTGAATTTCCCGCCGCGCCAGATCGGGCCGATGCGCTCAGAGGTTCTGGTGCTTGGCGTTCATGACGCGGACGGCCGCGTGCTTTTGCTCAACGCCGACGGCGATGCTCCGCTCGGCGCGCGCGTGGCGTGAGGACCGCGATGACAGATTTCAACACCGCGCTTGCCGAGACGGCCGACCGGATCACCGTGGCGCTCGACGCCTTGATTCCCCGCCCCGACGGGCCCGAGAAGCGCCTGATATCGGCCATGCGCTACGCCGCGCTGGGCCCGGGCAAGCGCATGCGGCCTTTCCTGACCATCGAATGCGGCCGACTGGTCGACGCCGATGAGCGCGCTCTTCTTCGCGCGGCTTGTGCGGTGGAGTGCATCCACGCCTATTCGCTGATCCATGACGACCTGCCTTCCATGGACGATGACGATATCCGGCGCGGGCGCGACACGGTTCACATCGCCTATGACGAGGCCACCGCGATTCTCGCCGGGGACGCGCTGCAGGCCATGGCGTTCGAGATTCTCGCTGATCCTGAAACCTGCCCGTCGCCGGGCGCGCGGGCCGAGCTTGTCAGGCGTTTGGCCAAGGCCGCCGGCGCGCGCGGCATGGCTGGCGGACAGATGATCGACATGGCGATCGAGGCCGGCGAGGCCGACGATATCGGCATCATCACCCGCTGCCAGCGCATGAAGACCGGCGCGCTGATCGCCTATTGCGCCGAGGCCGGCGCGCTGGTCGCCGACGCCTCGAAGGATCAGCGCGTCGCCCTTGAAGGCTTCGCGCACGATCTCGGCTTGTGTTACCAGATTGTGGACGACATTCTGGACGCCGAAGGCGATGAAACCCTCACCGGCAAACGCACGCGCAAGGATGCGCTGCAGGGAAAGGCCACATTCGTCACCATTCTCGGGGTCGAGGGCGCGCGTGATCGCGCGCGCCGGCTCGCTGAGCAAGCCAAGGACCATCTCAATCCGTTCGGGAAAGAGGCGGGACGCTTGCGCGAGACGGTGGATTACGTGTTGGATCGCCAGTCTTGACGCCTACATGACCGTATGACGGTCACACCGGAGCCCCTATGCCCGATACGCCTCATCTCGATCAAATCCAGTTTCCCCGCGATCTCAAGAATCGCGATTCCCGCTTCCTGCGCGCCGCTGCGGATGAATTACGCGCCGAAGTGATCGACGCGGTCTCCGTCACCGGCGGGCATCTCGGCGCCGGCCTGGGCGTGGTGGAGCTGTCGGTGGCGATCCACCACGTGTTCGACACGCCCGACGACATCCTCATCTGGGATGTCGGCCACCAGTGCTATCCCCACAAGATCCTCACCGGGCGGCGCGACCGGATTCGCACCATTCGCCAGGGCGGCGGGCTGTCCGGCTTCACCAAGCGCAAGGAGAGCGAGTACGATCCGTTCGGGGCGGCCCACGCCTCCACCTCGATCTCGGCGGGGCTGGGCTTTGCGGTGGGTCGCGATCTCAAGGGCGAAGGCCACCGCAAGGTGATCGCGGTGATCGGCGACGGCTCCATGAGCGCGGGCATGGCCTATGAGGCGATGAACAACGCCGGCGCGCTCGACAAGAACATGATCGTCATCCTCAACGACAACGACATGTCCATCGCGCCGCCCGTGGGCGCCATGAGCCATTATTTCGCGCGCCAGGTCAGTTCCAAGAGCTATCGCGATTTGCGCAAGCTGGGCAAAGGCGTCGCCAAGGCGCTGGGCGTGGAGAATTCCGCACGCCGGGCCGAGGAATATCTGCGCGGCATGGCGGTGGGCGGGGGCACGCTGTTTGAAGAGCTGGGCTTTCGCTATATCGGCCCCATGGACGGCCATGATCTGGAACAGCTCGTGCCGGTGCTGCGCAATGTGCGCGACGCAGGCGAGGGGCCTGTTCTGATCCATGTCTGCACCCAGAAGGGCAAGGGCTACGCCCCCGCCGAAGCGGCCAGCGACAAGTATCACGGCGTCTCGAAATTCAACGTCGTCACCGGCGAGCAGCAGAAAAAACCCGCCGGCACGCCCAGCTACACCTCGGTGTTCGCCAAGGCCCTGATCGGTCTTGCGGAGAAGGACGACAAGATTTGCGCCGTCAGTGCGGCCATGCCCGGCGGCACCGGGGTCGACAAGTTCATGACCCGGTTTCCCGATCGCGCCTGGGATGTGGGCATCGCCGAACAGCACGCGGTGACCTTCGCCGCAGGCCTGGCGGCTGAAGGCCTCAAGCCGTTCGCGGCGATCTATTCCACCTTCCTGCAGCGCGGCTATGACCAGGTGGTCCACGATGTGGCGATCCAGTCGCTGCCGGTTCGCTTCGCCATCGACCGCGCGGGCCTTGTGGGCTCGGACGGGCAAACCCACGCCGGCGCGTTCGATGTGGGCTATCTCGGCGCCCTGCCGGGCATGGTCGTGATGGCCGCCGCCGATGAAGCCGAACTGGCGCGCATGGTGGCCACCGCGGCCGGGATTGACGACCGCCCCAGCGCGTTCCGTTATCCGCGCGGCGAGGGCATGGGCGTGGAGATTCCCGAAAATCCCGAACCGCTGGAGATCGGCAAGGGCCGCATCATTCAGGAAGGTTCGGGTGTTGCGATCCTGAATTTCGGCGCCCGGCTCTCCGAAGTGCTCAAGAGCGCCGAGGAACTCGCCGGGTACGGGCTCAACCCCACCATCGCCGATGCGCGCTTCGCCAAGCCGCTGGACGAGGACATGATCACGCGCCTGGCCCGCGAGCACGAAGTGCTGATCACCATCGAGGAAGGCGCGCGCGGCGGTTTCGGCGCTTTTGTGCTGCACTTCCTGGCCGATAGCGGCGCGCTCGACGCCGGCCTGAAGATCCGCACCATGACCTTGCCCGACATCTTCCAGGATCAGGACAGCCCCTACGCCATGTACGAAGAGGCCTGCCTGAACGCCAAGCATGTCACCGCGAAAGTCCTCGAAGCGCTCGGCCGTGAGGCCGAAGCCGCCAGGGCGCTGGCCTGAACAAGCCCGGCGGCCGATGACGGCGCCGAGCTGACTTTTTGCAGTTTTCCCGTGTGCCGAAACCCCTGATCGCATCGCCTTCACAGGCAGGCGGTCAGGCCGGTTCGAGGGTGCGGCTCGGCTGTTGCAGTCAAAATTTCATCTTCGCCAAGCCCAGGTAGAGTGGTTATACCGGCTATTCCTGAGCAGGGGTCATGGGTTGAATCTGCAGCAGCTGGAATATGTCGACGCGGTGTCGCGCCATCGCAGCCTTCGGGCGGCGGCGGTGTCTCTGAGCGTCACGCCCCAGGCGCTGTCGCGGGCCATCGGAGCGCTGGAGCGCGAGTTGTCGGCGCAGATTTTCGAGCGCGCCGCAGGCACAGTGAGTTTCACCCCGTTCGGCGCCCGCCTGCACGAAAAGATTATCCAGGCTTTGAGGTTGCGCGATCAGATCGCGCAGGGCGCCGCCAGCGCGACGCGCCGTCGCCTGTCGGTGGGGATGGGCTATGTCTTCGCCACCAGCCGCCTGGCGGGGCTCGCCTGCGAAGCGTTCGACGAGCTGGGCTATGGGCGCATCGACTATGTGACCGGCGCCAATCTGCAACTGACGCCGCGCGTAGCCGCCGGCGAGCTGGACTTCGCCTTCACCAGCGAGACGCCCGAGACCCGGCGCCTGATGTTCAAACCCTATCTCGAATTTGGGTGGACCATTGCGTGCCGCGCCGATCATCCCATTGCACGCTCCGGTGATCTGGGCGCGGTGGCCGGCTACGGCTTCGTCTGCCCCCCGTCGCCCAACGGGCACGCCAATATCGAGCAGGCGACGCGGGCGCTTTCGGGGCGCCCGGCCACGATCACCGCCACCGCCCAGGGCGTCATCGAAACGGTCCGCATGGTGCAGTCGAGCAACCGCCTCGCGCTCCTGCCGGAGACTTTCAGCGAGGATGTCAGCGATTGGGCGGGGCTCACCCTACTGCCGGCGCCGGACCTGCCGCGGCGGCGCTATGGCGTGCTGAGCCAGCGCCGCCCGCCGACGGGGCTGGACTGGGACGGGCTCAGCGCGGCGCTGGACAGGGTATTTGCGCGCTTCGACGCACCCGGGCAGGCGGCGCAATGACCCTGCAACAGCTTGTCCATTTGCGCACCGTCATGGCCGAGGGCGGGTTCGGCGCCGCCGGGCGCAAGCTGGACCTCACCCAGCAGGCGGTGTCGCGCTCGGTGCGAACGCTGGAAGGCCAGCTGGGCAAGGTGCTTATCGACCGCAGTCCCGACGGGCTGGCGCTGACCCGTGACGGCGAAGCTGTGATGAGCCTCGCCTCCGAACTCCTCGCCCTCGTGGACGAGATGAAGCAGAGCGCCAAATCCACGGACGCGTCGAATCTGAAGCTGCGCGTGGGCATGAGCTACTGGTACTCGCTCACCGACCTGGCCGCGCGCATGCTTGCTGTGCTGGAGGCGCTTCCGGCGGTGGAGATCACCCTGGTGGCGGGCGCGACGCGGACCTTCTCCGCCCAGATCGCCGCGCGCGAGCTGGATTTCGCCTTGTGCGCCGAGCCCGGCGACGGCGGTACGCTGAGCTTCACGCCCATGGCTGATGTAAGTTGGGGGCTGGCTCTGCGCGACGGCCATCCGGCCCTGGAGGGCGTCGGGCCGGATCTTGAACCCAATCTGGATGAGGTGAGTTGGGTGGTGGACTCCAGCGAGCTGGGCGTCGACCTGGCCGAGCGTCTCGCCGCGGCGTTCGGCGCGGGCGCGCCGCGCGCGCGCCTGCGATCAGGTCTGCCGGCCTTCGCCCTGCGCGCGGTGCTGGAGCGTGATTGTGCCGCGGCGGCGCCGCTGGACGTGGACCGGGCGCTCCTGGGCTATCTGGGCATGCGCGTCACCGCACCAAAACATCCCATCACGATCCGCCACGGCCTGTTGCGAGGGCGCCGGCGCATCGCCGGGCTCGACTGGGGCCGGCTGGAGGAAGAGCTTCAGGCCGCCCACGACGCCGACCGAAAACCATGACGGGCGACGTTCAGACATAGAAAACCCCCGGCGCCTGGCGGCGCCGGGGGTTTCCGCATCCGGTTAGGGATGCGGTAAAGCCTTGCGGCTTGAGGTCTTAAAGGGCCTGCAGGTCGCTGGCGGACGTTTTGCCCGTACGCTGGTCGCGGCTTTCCTCGTACTGGACGCGCTGACCTTCGTTAAGCGAAGGCATGCCAGCACGCTCGACGGCCGTGGCGTGAACGAACACGTCCTTGGAACCGTCGTCAGGCTGGATGAAACCGTAGCCTTTGGTGGAGTTGAACCATTTAACAATTCCCGTAGCCATGGGAAACTTCCTTTACGTCACAGTGTAGCTACACGCCGCAATGCGTGCGGCGCGTTTAGATCAAGTTTTGGGGAGGGTTCGAACAGCGGAGCGCAGCGACGCGCAAACCAGACAGACCGGCCAAAAATTTGATAAGGGTTTTTAAGGCTGGAGAATGAAAAAAGCAACTGATTTCGCATTAATTGCGACTCACCGCTGCGGGGGCGCAGGATGCGTGCTGATAAACATCTCGTGGAATACGGTTATTTCGATACGCGGGCGAAAGCCCAGGCGGCCATTGCGGCCGGCTGTGTGCGTGTGGACGGGCGTATCCTTGACAAGGCGGCGGCGAAAATCGCGCCCGGCGCGAAGATCGAGGCCGAGCCCGCACACCCGTATGTGAGCCGCGCCGCGCTCAAGCTCGCCGCCGGGCTGGACGCGTTCGCGATCGATCCGGCTGGTTTGATCTGCCTCGATGTGGGCGCGAGCACGGGCGGGTTCTCGCAGGTCCTTCTGGAGCGCGGCGCGGCGAAGGTGGCGGCGGTGGACGTGGGGCGCGATCAGCTGCATGGCGCTCTGAGAGCCGATGCGCGCGTGCTCAGCCTTGAAGGGTGCGATGCGCGCTCGCTGTCCCTTGAGCGGATCGGCGGCCGGGCGCCGCAGCTTATCGTGTGCGACGCCAGCTTCATCGCGCTGGAGAAGGTGTTGCCGGTTCCGCTGGCGCTGGCCGCGCAAGGCGCGCGGCTGGTCGCCCTGTTCAAACCGCAGTTCCAGGTCGGCCGGCCCCATGTGGGCAAGGGCGGGATCGTCAGCGACGAAGCCGCGGTGGATGCCGCGCGTGAAAAAACCCGCGCCTTCTTAAAGGACGCGGGATTTGACATCACCGGCGAAGCCGAAAGCCCGATCACGGGCGGGGACGGCAATCGCGAATATCTGATCGGCGCGGTGAAGGCCGCGCTCTGATGATCTAGTCGTCGCGGTGGACCCGCTCGGAGCGTTCATGGCGCTCCTGGGCTTCCAGGCTCAGCGTCGCCACCGGGCGGGCGTCAAGGCGCGCTAGCGAGATCGGCTCGCCGGTCTCCTCGCAATAGCCGTACTCACCCTCGTCGATGCGGCGCAGCGCCGCCTCGATCTTTCCCACCAGCTTGCGCTGCCGGTCCCGGGCGCGCAATTCCAGCGCACGGTCGGTCTCTGTGGAGGCGCGGTCCGCGATATCGGGAAGCGAGCCCATGTCCTCTTGCAGATTGGACAGGGTCGATTTGCTTTCCCGGATGATTTCTTCCTTCCAGGACTGCAGCTTGCGCCGGAAGTACTCGCGCTGACGCGCATTCATGAAGTCTTCCTTGTCGCTCGGCCGATAGCCGGCGGGAAGATCAGACTTGGAATCCGTGGCTACGCTCATCAGATCGTCTCCTGCGCCACCCCTCTGAAGGCGCGGAGACAATATCCGCGCCGTGCGTTGAGTCAATCGACCTGGGCCGCGCGTCCACAAGTTAAACGCAAGCTGGAAAGCGCCATGAAAACTTGGCGTTAATGCGACAAAGCCGGAGCGCCTATGCGTCGTGCTTGGCCAGCTCCACCGCTGCGCGCACCTCAACCTCGTCCAGCATGGCCTCCAGGCGCGGATCGTCGGTGGTTTCGCGCCGGCTTTTCAGGGTCTCCATGAGACGCACGAGAGTCTGGCGCGGCAACGTCCCGTCCAGCAGGGCGATCTTGAGATCGTCCAGCACGTCAAGCAGAGAAAAGGCGCGCTCGGTCGCCTGTTTCTTCGCTTCGCGGAAATCGCCGGCGCCTTGCAGCGCGAGCAGCGCGTCCACCGAGCCGATGGCGCCGGCGCCCGACAGCCCGCCGCTGGCGCTGGGGCCCTGGGCGCTGGAGGCGCCGCCAGGCGTAAAGCCGGATCCAGCCGAGGACTTGCCCGATTTGCGAGCTCCGGACGCGCCGGACAGATTGCGCGGACCATTGACCTTCATGAGTGAAAAGCCCTTTCAAGCCTTGGATCGGACACTGGCTTAAGCTCTGTTAACAAGGCCTTAATCCTGACGCTTCAGGCGGCAGATCTTGCCGGGCGCCGCATGAGGGGCGGTAAATCGCGCCGGGCATCGATTCTTCCAAGCTATTGAAATAAAAACAAGTCATCGGCGTTAACCTTGGCATGGTTCTGGCATGGTCTGCGGCGCAAGCTCAAAGCTCGGGATAGTTCGCCGATCATGATCCGATTCCTCGTCCTCATCGCTGCTGTTGTCGCGCTGTCCGCGCCTGCGCTCGCCGATCCGCGCATCAAGGACATCGCCGATGTCGAGGGCGTGCGCGATAACCAGCTGGTGGGCTACGGCCTGGTGGTGGGCCTGGACGGAAGCGGCGACACGCTGCGCAACTCCGCTTTTACGCGCCAGGCGCTCAACTCCATGCTGGAGCGCTTCAACATCAATGTGCGCGAGGCGGATCTGCGCACCGGCAATGTGGCCGCGGTGATCGTCACCGCCGAGCTGCCGCCCTTCTCCATGCAGGGTACGCGCCTCGACGTGACGGTAAGCGCCATCGGCGACGCCGACAGCCTGCAGGGCGGCATGCTGATCGCCACCCCGCTGATGAGCTCGGGCGGCGATGTTTATGCTATCGCGCAAGGGTCGCTCGCCGTGGGCGGGTTCTCCGCCGAGGGCGATGCGGCCAGCATCACCCGCGGCGTGCCCACCAACGGACGCATCGCCAACGGCGCGGTGATCGAGCGCGAGGTGGCGTGGGATCTCGCCGCCCAGGCCTCGATTCGCCTGGCGCTGCGCAATCCCGATTTCACCACCGCCCGGCGCATGGCCGCGGCGATCAACGCCTATCTGGGCTCCAGCGCGGCGCACGCAGAAAACCCCTCCATCGTGTCACTGTCGCGCCCGGCCGAGTTTCGCGGCGACATGGTCGCCCTTGTGGCCGAGGTCGAGCAGCTGCGCGTGGAGACCGACATGCGCGCCCGCGTCGTCATCGATGAGAGCACCGGCACCATCGTCATGGGCGAGAATGTGCGCGTCTCCACCGTCGCGATCGCCCAGGGCGGTCTGACCATCACCGTGGCCGAGAGCCCGATCGCCAGCCAGGCCCAGCCCTTCGCCGAGGGCGGCGAGACGGTCGTCCTGCCGCGCACCGATGTAAGCGTGGAGGAAGGCCAGACCCAGCTCGGCGTGCTGGAGAGCACGGTGTCGCTGCGTGAGCTGGTCGACGGTTTGAACGCGCTCGGAGTGAGCCCGCGCGACATGATCACCATCCTGCAGACCATCAAGGCGTCCGGCGCTCTGCAGGCGGAAATCGAGGTGCTGTAGATGGAGGGACTTCTCGACGCCCAGCTCCAGAACGCGCTTGCGGCGTCGCGCTCCAACGGGCCCGACAGGCCCCAGCGCGGCCAGACGCCCGATGATATCCGCGCCACCGCCGAGGAGTTCGAATCGGTTTTCCTGGCGCAGATGATGGAACAGATGATGGGCGACAGCACCGACACGAGCTTCGGCGGCGGGCCCGGCGAATCCGCGTTCAAGGGCATGCTCAATGAAGAGTACGCCAAGGTGATGGCCAAGGCCGGCGGAATCGGCCTGGCCGACAGTCTGGCCCGCGAAATGCTGGCGCTTCAGGAGGCGCAGGACGAATGAGTGAACTGGCTGCGACCACCCCCATCGAGCGCGCTGAAGCGCTGATCCGCCTCACCGGGCGCCTGACCCAGCTCCTCGAGCAGGAGACAGCGTTCTTTCAGGCGCGCAAGCCCCATGAGGCGGTGAGCCTGCAGGGCGAAAAGACCAAGCTGGCCACGCTGTACCGCGCCGAAACCCAGCGCGCCGCCAAGGATCACAGCCGGCTCGCCGGCCTCGACCCGGCGTTGAAAGCGCGCCTGACGGACAGCACCATCGCGTTCGAAGCCTCGCTGCGACGCAACGGCGCGGCGGTGGAGGCGCTCAAGCAGCTCACCGAAGGCCTGGTCAAAGCGCTCGCCGACGAAGCCGCGCGCCAGAAGCAGGCGGGATCGGGCTATGGCCCCAACGCAGTGCGCACCAGCATCGGCGCGCTGGCGTATAACCAGACGGCGTGAGGACGGGTTTCAGGGTCAGCGGGGAGGCGAGGGCGGTCAGCGCTGCGGTTTGTTGCGCTTGAACACGCCGGCCATCTCCAGATGCCCCGTCCATTTGAACTGATCCACCAGCACGATGGGCGCGGCCAGGCGGTATCCGCCCTCGATCAGGATGGCGGCGTCGCGGGCGAACGTCGCGGGATTGCAGCTGATCGAACACACCACCGGCACCTGACTGTCGGCCAGGCGCTCGATCTGGGCTTTGGCGCCGGCGCGCGGCGGATCCAGCACCACCAGATCAGCGCCGGACAGCTCTTTCACGCTCAAAGGCTCCAGCGCCAGATCGCGCACGCGCGCATCCACCGGCTTCAGGCCCGGCGTGCGGTCGGCGGCGCGGCGCAGGGCCGCCAGCGGCCGGTCTTCGCCTTCCAGCGCAAGAACCTTGGAGCGTCTGGCCAGGCGCAGCGCAAAGGCGCCCGAGCCTGCATAGAGATCGATCACGTGCTTGGGTGCGCCGTCGACCAGGGACGCGGCCTCCATCACCACGGCGGCGAGCGCGGCCTCACCGGCTTGCGTGGCCTGCAGGAAGCCGCCCGGGGGCGGTGTCACCTTCACATCGCCAAAGCGCACCACCGGCGTGGAGATCTCGATGACCGGCTCGCGGTTCAAGGTTACGCGCGCCCATTGGTGGGTCGAGGCGTGGCGGGCGATGAGCTCGCGCAGGGCCAGGCCGGCCTCTTTCACGCCCTCGATGGAGACGTCGAGGCCGGGCTCCAGATCCGCCACGGCGATGTCGATGCGGCCTTTCTTCGGCGCGGCGGCTTCGGCGATTTCGCGCAGGGCCGGGATGGCGAGACGGATGCCCGGCGTGGCCGCCGGACAGTCGTGGGAATCGGCGATTTTGTCCCCGGCGCGTTCATTAAAGCCGAAGATGAATTTCGCGCCGATCCTGGTGGCGTGGAAGGTGACGCGGCGCCGGCCGTCGCCGTGGGCGTCGATAAGCTCGCCCAGCGGCAGGCCCAGCCCGGCGCGCGACATGGCGTCTTCGGCCAGGCTGCGCTTCCAGACGCGATAGGCGGCCTCCTCGAAATGCTGCAGCGAGCATCCCCCGCAGGTTTCCGCCACGGGGCAGAAGGGCGTCACGCGCTCAGGCGCCGCGTCCAGGCGCTCCAGGACGCGCCCGCGCTCGCCGCGGATCTCCAGCTTCACGGTTTCGCCCGGCAGAATTCCGGTCGCGTAGACGGGGCCGGGGAAGACGGCGTCGCCCCGCGCGCCGAGCGCCTTTGCGGTGAGCGTTTCGGTGCGGGCGGGGGGAGAGGATTTGACGCGGCGTTTCATAGGGCTTTGCGATGACGCGGCCAGGCCCGCCCGTCAAGCGCGGCGCGCTTCGGTCGCCGGTTTGATCAGGCGCATGATTGCGCGCATTCGAGCGCGCCCGGCGCTTTGCCCCGGTCGCCATCCCTGCTAAGAGCGCCACCGCGCATTGATCCATTCGCGAAGGGGCTCCCCATGAAACTCATGTGCGGCAACGCCAACCGGCCGCTGGCGAAAGCCATCGCGGATTTCCTCGACGCTCCGTTGTCGAACGTGGACATCGAGACCTTCGCCGACGGCGAGCTTTTTGTTCGCATCGACGAAAACATGCGCGGCCAGGACGTCTTCATCATCCAGTCGACCTCCAAGCCGGCCAACGACAATCTGATGGAATTGCTGATCTGCATGGACGCGCTCACTCGGGCGAGCGCGCGGCGGATCACCGCGGTCATCCCGTATTTCGGCTATGCCCGGCAGGACCGCAAAACCGGCGGCCGCACCCCGATCACCGCCAAGCTGGTGGCCAATCTGATCGCCGGCGCGGGCGCGCACCGGGTGCTGACGCTGGATCTGCACGCCGGTCAGATCCAGGGCTTCTTCGACATCCCCACCGACAATCTCTTCGCCACGCCGGTGATCGAAGACGATATCCGCAAGGTCTATGACACCAAGGATCTGATGGTGGTGTCGCCGGACGTGGGCGGCGTGGTGCGGGCGCGGGCGCTGGCGTCGCGAATCAACGCCGATATCGCCATCGTCGACAAGCGTCGGCCCAAACCCGGCGAGGCCGAGGTGATGAACATCATCGGCGATGTCGAGGGTCGGCGGTGCATCATTTTCGACGACATCATCGATTCCGGCGGCACGCTGTGCAACGCGGCGGCGGCGCTGAAAGAGCGCGGCGCGGTGGAGGTGTCCGCCTACATCACCCACGGGGTTTTGTCGGGCAAGGCGGTGGAGCGAATCGGCGCCTCGGCGCTGACGGAGCTGGTGGTCACCGATTCCATCGACTCCACGCAGAAGATCCACGGTGCGGCGAGCAATATCCGCGCCCTGTCTGTGGCGCCGCTGCTGGCCGAGGCGATCCGGCGCATCGCCAATGATGAGTCGGTCTCCAAGCTCTTCGACTAGGCCGACCAGCCCGTTTAAGGACTCAGCCGCTCCGGAACGGGGCGGAGAGGGTCGCGTTGTTCGCGAAGAACCCGCCGCGAAGCTCCGGCGGGATCAAAGGAGGACAACGCCATGAAGACCACAGCATTGTTCGGCGCCGTAGCAGCTCTCGCCCTTGGCGGCGCGGCCGGCGCCCTTGACCACCACAATACCGGTCAGCAGATGGGCGAAGGCCAGACCATGGACCGGGTCGAGAGCACCTGGGGCGCCCATGACGAGGCGGCGTTCGAGATGATGTTCGAGTCCCGGCTCCAGCGCGCCTTCTCCGCCATCGACGCGGACCGCGACAAGTCGATCTCGTCTGACGAATGGGGCGCCTGGCAGGCCGATGACGGCTTCTACGCCGAGCGCTTCTCCATGTTCGACACCGATTCCGATGAGTCGATCAGCTGGGAGGAGTATCGCAGCGCCAGCATGTCGCTCTACGACACCAGCTCGCTCACCGCAGACACACCCGCCGGTGAGGACGATATGCAAGACGAGCCGGTGAACGGCGGCTCCAACTAGAAGTCTCGTTCGACCGTTTACACTAAAAAGGCCCGGCGTTGACGCGCCGGTTTTTTTCATGGCGCGGCTCCGGTTTTGCTCGCCAGCCGCGCGCCGTGGTCATAATCTGTCACCGGCTGACATTGATTTTGCGGGAGGCGGGTATGGTTGCGGTGATGGTCGTGGGCGGGTTTCTTCTGGTTTGCGGGGTGGTTTTCCTGATTGCAGGCCTGTCGCCGAAGGCCGCGTTCCTGACCGCCGTCACCCGCCGGCTGGAAATCACAGGACCGTTCGAGCGCGGCGCGGCCCTGGTGTCCGGCCTGCTGTTCCTCGCCTCGGGCGGCGCGGTGTCGCTGGGGCTTGAAAATATCCGCTAAAAGGCCTGCTAGAAGTCAGCGCCTGCGCTTGCGTGGGCCTGACTGATCGGCTATACGCCGCGGCTTGAAATGCGGCGAAGCGCGCTACGGCGGCGCGTCGCCAAACCCAGGCCCCGCCTTCCGGCGGCGCTTGCATTTGAACCGAATTCGCCGAGGGACCGGACCGATGAGCGACATTGTTCTTTCCGTTGAGGTGCGCGAGCGCACCGGCAAGGGCGGCGCCCGCCAGGCGCGCCGCGACGGCCTTGTGCCGGCAACGCTGTATGGCGGCGACCAGGATCCCGTGTCCATCTCGCTGAAGAATAACGAGCTGATCAAGGCGATCGGCTCGGGCAAGCTTCTGGCCAACATGATCACCATTGATCACAAGGGCGAGACGCAGACCGTGTTCGCACGCGACGTTCAGTTCGATCCGGTCAAGGATCTGCCGCTGCACGTGGACTTCCAGCGCGTCAACGCCAAGGACGTCATCTCGGTTGAAGTGTCCGTGCACTTCATCGGCGAAGACGAGTCCAAGGGCATTATTCGCGGCGGCGTCCTCAACGTGGTGCGTCACACGATCGAAGTCAGCTGCCCGGCCGGCCAGATCCCCGACGCGATCACCGTGGACATTTCGGGCCTGGATATCGGCGATTCGGTGCACATTTCCGACGTCACCCTGCCGGCCAATGTCGAGCCCACCATCACCGACCGCGATTTCACCATCGCCACCATGCAGGGCTCGCGCGCCCTCGTGGAGGAAGAGATTGAAGACGAGGACGACGCCGAAGGTGTTGAAGGCGACGATGCTGAAGCCTCCGCCGAAGGCGAAGAAGGTGAAAGCGACGAAGGCGAAGAAGGCGACGACAAGGCGTAAGCCCGCCAGCCTTCACGACCACTTGATTAAAGGGCGGCGCGCCGGACATCCTCCAGCGGCCGCCCTTTTCATTTGCGGAGACCGCGGATGCATCTCATCGCAGGACTGGGCAATCCCGGCGGCCAGTACGCCGGCAACCGCCATAACGCCGGCTTCATGACGCTGGACGCCATCGCCGAACGCTACGCCCCGTCCGGCTTTCGCGCCCGGTTTCAGGGCGCGGCCGCCGAGGCGGTGGTGGAAACCGCGCGCGGGCGCGAGAAGGTCCTGCTGCTCAAGCCCCAGACCTATTACAATGAAAGCGGTCGCTCGATCGGCGAGGCGGCGCGCTTCTACAAGATCCCGAGCCCGATGGTCACAGTCTTTCATGACGAGCTTGATCTGGCGCCGGGCAAGTTCCGGCTGAAGACCGGCGGCGGTCACGCCGGAAACAAGGGCCTGCGCTCGACGCTCGCCCATCTGGACGGCGATTTCAAACGCGGCCGGATCGGCATCGGTCACCCCGGCGACAAGGCGAAGGTCACCGCCTGGGTGCTCTCCGACTTCGCCAAGGCCGACACCTGGTTTCCCGATCTCGCCGACGCGATCGCGCGCTCTTTGCCGCTCTTGATCGAAGGCAATGACGACGCCTTCCAGACCAAGGTCACGCATCTGGCTCCGGCGCCGTAGGCGCTATTGTGCGCTGTCGCCTGCGGGTTTTTGCGCGGTGACGCAGACCAGCGCCTGGTCATGAAAGCGCGTGTCCGGCGAAAGCATGTGGCGGGCCACCGTTTCGGCGGCCTCTTCGGCGCCCAGGGCCGGCGCGATCATCGCGGTGTTGTGCGCCATGAAAGCGGCCCAGTCCGAGCCGCCCTCCACGATGCGCTCGAAACGGCGCTCCACCACGCCGTGGTACCCCGCCGCGCCGATCAGGGCGGGCAGGCGGGCGCCGAAGGCCGGGTCCATCAGGGCGCAGGCCTGCATGGCGGTGCGTACGGTGTCGAGCGCCGCGGCGAATTGGCTTGCGCCGGGCGCGTCCGGATCAGCGGGCGTGCAGGTGGAGCAGTCAAGATCGGCGATGGCCAGCACGCCGCCGGGCTTCAGCCAGGATGACAGCACATCTATCGCCCGCGCAGGATCTGGAAGGTGCATGAGCACAAGGCGGGCATAGACCAGATCGAACGCCTCCGGCTCGGGCGCCGGCGCGTAAAGATCAGCCTGGAGATGGCGCACGGGCGGGGTCGCCGGCGCGGCGCGCGACAGGTCCACATCCAGGCCCAGCACATCGCCGTCCGGCCCGGTCTTGCGCGCAAACCAGGCGAGCATGCCGCCCGATCCCGCGCCGACTTCGAGGATTTTCATGCCGGGCCGGAACGCCACCGCGCCCTCCAGCCAGGCCTGCGTCCGGGCGGCGTAAAACCCGTCCAGCTGGCGCAAGCGATCGGATTCTGCATCGCCGGGCGCCGTGGCGGCGAAATAGGCGTCTTTCAATCGGCTCATGTCCGGACAAATAAGCCTAACCGCACCGGCGTGCAACGAAATGCGGCCGCCGGCGAACAAGCGCCGGCGGCCGCTTCATCAGGCAAGGCGCCGCTTAGAGGACTTCGAACAGGCCGGCCGCGCCGATGCCGCCGCCGACGCACATGGTGCACACCACGTATTTCACGCCGCGGCGCTTACCCTCGATGAGGGCGTGTCCGACCATGCGCGCGCCGCTCATGCCATAGGGGTGACCCACCGAGATCGCGCCGCCATTGACGTTGAGATTCTCGTTGGGGATGCCCAGCTTGTCGCGGCAGTAGAGCACCTGCACCGCGAAGGCTTCGTTGAGCTCCCACAGGCCGATATCGTCCATGGTCAGGCCGTTGGCCTTGAGCAGCTTCGGCACGGCGAAGACCGGCCCGATGCCCATCTCGGCCGGATCAAGGCCGGCCACGGCCATGCCGCGATAGGCGCCCAGCGGCTGAAGCCCGCGCTTTTCGGCTTCCTTGCGCTCCATGAGGACCGAGGCGCTGGCGCCGTCGGAGAGCTGGGAGGCGTTGCCGGCGGTGATGAACTTGCCCTGGGGCACCTGCTGGCCGTTGGCGAACACCGGGTTGAGGCTCTGCAGGTTCTCCAGCGTGGTGGAGGGGCGATTACCCTCGTCCTTGTCAAGCGTGACCTCCTGCTTGGAGATCTCGCCGGTGGCCTTGTCCTTCACCAGCATGGTGGAGGGCAGGGGGACGATCTCGTCATTGAACTTGCCGGTGGCCTGGGCCGAGGCGGTGCGCTGCTGGGACTGCAGCGAATACTCGTCCTGGGCTTCGCGGCTGACGCCGTAGCGCTCGGCGACGATCTCGGCGGTCTCCAGCATGGACATGTAGAGCGAGGGGACGTGCTCGTTGATCCAGGGGTCGAAGGCCTTGTGCAAATTCATGTGCTCGTTCTGCACCAGCGAGATGGACTCAAGGCCGCCGCCCACGGTGATCTGCATCCCGTCGGAGATGATCTGCTTGGCGGCGGTGGCGATGGCCATCATGCCGGACGCGCACTGGCGGTCCATGGACTGGCCGGCCACCGAGGTGGGAAGGCCGGCGCGGATGGCGCACTGACGCGCCGGGTTCTGGAAGGTGGAGCCCTGCTGCATGGCGGCGCCCATGACCACGTCGTCGATTTCTTTCGGATCGATCCCTGAGCGCTCGACGGCGTGCTTTATCGCATGACCGCCCAGAGCCTGAGCCTGGGTGTCGTTGAACGCGCCGCGATAGGCCTTGCCGATCGGCGTGCGGGCGGTGGAGACGATGACGGCTTCACGCATGGTGAAACTCCTTGAACTGTCGAAGAAAGGTGGGGGGTCAGCCGAGCTTCACGCCGTGGTGATCGGCGGCGGCTTTGAGGAATTTGAAGGTCTGCGAGCCGCCATCGGTGTACTCCTCCTGGCCGGAGGTGTCGGTGATGCGGTCCAGCGAGGCCAGGACGTTTTCGGCCGTCTGCTTTTCCGGCTCCAGATAGATTCCCGGCGTTTCGTAGATATTCGTCGCCGCATAGCCGCCGGCGCCGGCGCACAGGATCAGCCGGTTGGGGCTGTTTTCGGCCACCAGCGGGATCAGGCCTGCGGTGACGCTTTCCGCAGTCATCAGCTTGCCGGCTTCTTTGGGGATGATCCCTTGCGTCATACGGGTATAGGCGGTGGGCGATAGCGTGTTGACCCGGATGTCATACTTGCGCCCTTCCAGATGGAGCACGTTCATCAGCCCCACGACGCCCATTTTCGCCGCGCCGTAATTGGACTGGCCGAAATTACCGTAGACGCCCGATGACGAGCTGGTCATGACGATGCGGCCGTACTTATTGTCCTTCATGTGATCCCACACCGCCTTGGTGCAGATCATCGCGCCCATGAGGTGGACCTCCACCACGGCGCGGAAATCCTCCAGCTCCATCTTGGAGAAGCTCTTGTCGCGCAGGATGCCGGCGTTGTTCACCAGGATGTCGACCTTGCCGAAGGTCTTGATCGCCTGGTCCACCATGTCTGCGACTTCATCGGGCCTGGAGACGTTGGCGCCGTGGGCCATGGCTTCGCCGCCGGCGGCTTTGATCTCGTCAACGACAGCTTGCGCCGCGCTGGAGGAGCCGCCCGTGCCGTCCACCGCACCGCCCAGATCGTTGACCACCACCTTCGCGCCGCGGCGCGCCAGCTCCAGGGCGTGGCTTTTTCCAAGTCCGGCGCCGGCGCCGGTGACGATGGCCGTGCGGCCGTCAAAGCGGATATCGCTCATGGGTTCGTTTCGCCTCCCGTTTTTCAATCGGGCGACATGCGAGCCGGTTTTGAGCCAAATTGCAATGCGTGAGGCGCCGCCCGCTAGAGCAGGAAGGCCGGCGCGCTCACCTGGTCGAACCGGCTGCGCGCCATGAACCGGCGCACCGACGCCTGAACCGCGCGTTTGAGCGCCGGGAGATCGGTCAGAAGGCCGTGGGCGCCGCCTTCCAGGGCTGCGTCAGATTGCAGGCCGCTCTCGTCGCCGACATGGCGTTCCCAATCGGCGAACACCGGATCAAGCGCGGCGCGGTCGCAGACGATCACCGTCGCGCACACCGACAGCTTCTTTCCGGTCGCACGCGCAAGGTTGGCGGCCGCCTGCACCCTGAGGGCATCCTCCAGGCACCAGATTCGCATCCGGCCGCCCTGGGGGCGTACGCCGTGCAGAGCCCGCACCAGGCCAAGTCGCTGGAGATGGCGCAGGACGCTGGTGCTCAGCGGCCCGTCGATGGTTGCGAGCATCTCGTCGTCGGTGAGGACGCTGCGCAGCCGCCAGTCATAGATCAGCAAGGCGCCCAGCGCGCCCGGATCTCGTAGCGTGTATTCGGATTTCTCTGCCCGCCATTCCATGGCCTGCCCCCTAGTATTGAATGCGTTTAATGAGCTTACGCAGTGAATACATTAGGTGGCTGGAATTAATGAGCAGTGAATGCGTGTATTTTGTTCAGATACACTGCAGGTTTATCGCCTGCTGGACGGTGTGCGCAGGCTCCGGGCCCATGTTGGCAGGCCAGCAAAAAGTGCGGTTCAGGCGTTTCCGGCGTGTCCTGAGCGGACGGTCCGGCCGGCCTTACCCTCTATGGAATGGGCGTGACCATCGGGGCGGGGATTTAGGTCCTCGTCGGGGATATGGCGGGACTATCCGGGACCTGGACACCGCTGGCTTTTCTGCTCGCCAGCGTGCTTTACGCCCTTGTGGCGTGGGTGGCGCCTGCGGCGGCGCCGGCAGATCAGCTGGCGCAAGCCGAAGCGCGGCTTTCGCGCGTCATTGAGGCGGCGCTGGGCGGGGGCGAGCCTCTCGGTCGGCGTCGCGGCCCTGGTGTTCGGAGCGATCTAGCTGTCATAGCTCGACGACGAGCGCTGTCGCCAGCCAGGGTCGCCGGGCTCGCTGTGAGGCTTCATACTCATCAATCGTCGTGTCCAGCGCCATGGTGCGATCGATTTCATTCTCCCCGTTCAGCAAAAAGCGCTTGTGGGAGGGGGCGATGTCGAACGCGAATGTCTCACCGGTCGAGGTGGTGATCACCTGATCGGGCAGATCGACGCTCAGAACGCAGTGCGCGGGATCGCTGATGATGGAGATCAGGGAGTCGACCTCGCCCTTTTCGAGCGTGATCGTCAGGATCGCGTTATTGCGGCAATTATTCTGGAAGATCTCTGCGAAACTCGGCGCGATGACACAGCGAAACCCGTAGGCCTCCAGCGCCCACGGCGCGTGCTCGCGGCTTGACCCGCAGCCGAAATTATCCAGCGCCACCAGAATGCGGGCCTCGGCCCGGCCCGCCTGATTGAGAACGAAATCGGGATCTTTGCGCAAATCGGCGAACAGCGCGTCGCCCAGCCCCGCCTTGCTTATGGTTTTCAGAAAGCGGGAGGGCACGATCTTGTCGGTGTCCACATTGGCCATGGGCAAGGGGGCGGCGATCCCTTCGAGACGGTCAAACGGCTTCATCTCGAAACTCCCTCACATCGGTGATTCGTCCGGCGAGGGCCGCGGCCGCGACCATGGCCGGCGACATCAGATGGGTTCTTCCGCCCGGACCCTGCCGGCCTTCGAAATTCCGGTTTGATGAGGAGGCGCATCGCTCGCCGGGCTTCAGGCGATCCGGGTTCATCCCAAGGCACATGGAACAGCCGGCGTCGCGCCATTCAAAGCCAGCCTGCGTGAAGATGCGGTCCAGACCCTCCGCCTCAGCCTGCGCCTTGACTGTGCCCGACCCCGGCACGACGAGCGCGGTGACATGAGCGGCCACGCGTCCTTGTTTTGCGATTTCGGCTGCGGCGCGCAGGTCTTCTATTCGTCCGTTCGTGCAGCTTCCGATGAAGGCGGTGTCGATTGAGATGTCGGTGATCCGGGTTCCGGGAGCCAGATCCATATAACGCAGCATGGCTCGCACCGAGTCTGCGGCGGCCGGACCGGTTTCCTGCTCCGGGTCAGGAACACGCCCGTTTACGCCGACGACGGCGTCCGGGCTCGTGCCCCAGGTTACCTGCGGCGAGACGTCGGCGGCGTGAATCGTCGCCACCTTGTCGAAGACGGCGCCGTCATCGCTCTGAAGCGTCCGCCAATAGGCCGTGGCGACCTGGAAGGCGGCGCCGGCGGGCGCGTTGGATCTGCCTTCAAGCCACGCGAACGTCGTCTGGTCGGGCGCGATGAGGCCGGCGCGCGCGCCCGCCTCGATCGACATGTTGCAGATGGTCATACGCCCGGCCATGTCGCAGGCGGTAATGGCGGCGCCGCGATACTCGATCACACAGCCGGTGGCGCCGCTCGCGCCGATCTGGCCGATGACGTGGAGGATCAGATCCTTGGGCGTGACGCCGAGGCCGAGCGCGCCGTCGATCTGAATGAGCATTGATTTTGATTTGCGCCGCAACAGCGTTTGCGTGGCCAGAACATGCTCGGCTTCCGTCGTCCCGATGCCGAAAGCCAGAGCGCCGAACGCGCCATGGGTCGATGTGTGGCTGTCTCCGCAAACGATCGTGGCGCCCGGCAGCGTCAGGCCCAGCTCCGGTCCGATTACATGCACGATCCCTTGCCCGCGGCTTGCGAGCGGGACATAGGGAACGCCGAATTCGGCGACGTTTCGCTCCAGCGTCTCCACCTGCACGCGGCTGTCGGGATCGAAGATTCCGGCGACCCCGCTGCTGCGGTTTGTGGTTGGAACATTGTGGTCGGCCACGGCCAGTGTGAGGTCCGGGCGCCGGACACGGCGTCCTGACGCCTTCAGTCCTTCAAAGGCCTGGGGGCTGGTCACCTCATTGACCAGATGCCGGTCGATATAAAGAAGCGTGTCCCCGCTTTCAGACTGAGCGACGGTGTGCTCATCCCAGATTTTTTCATAAAGCGTGCGAGGCGGGGGCATGGCGATGTCCATTTTTGAATCAATCGCGATTTCGCGAGACGATTTTCCAGGTCCGCGACAGGCGAGGACACGGTGTTGATGCGCCCGCCCTAAAGGCCGCCGACGCCTCCGCCACAAAGTTCGCTGGTCCGGCGCCGGTTAGGGCCCCTCCCGTTCACAGGCATTCAAGAGCCGGAGGAGCCCGCGTTTGAGCCGGGTTTAATCGGCGGCGAGCATCGCTCCCAATTCGAAGAGACGGGCCAAGCGAATGACCCGTCTCTCAAATCCGCGCGTTAAAGATCGGTTATTGCAATTCGGGGAAACAGGCGGCGCCGGCCTGTTTCATCGACGGGGTCGCGTCGCGGTCCCAGTCGGTGATCTGGGCGTAGGCCGAGGCTTCTTCATCAGACAGCCGGTCAACGAAACACGTGCACCCTTCCTCGGCGTCTTGCGCGCCCAGCGCAGAGGTGTCGGCCATGCATTTCGCCATCGCCGCCGCTTTGGCGTCTTCATTGGCGGATCCAGTGCTCGCGATCGCCGCGGATGTGAGCAGCGCCGCGCATGCGGCGAAGATAAATGTCGTTCTCACGTAAACCTCCCCAGGTCTTAAAGCCATAAGTCGGGCAAATGCCGTGCTCAAACTTCGATAATCGAAGAACACTTCGATCATTGAAAATACTGGGCAAGCTGGTTAAGTCTGTCAACGAGTATCGCGTCTCCGTCGCGCCAGTCAGTGCACGGATTGAGAACTAGACCGCGCAAGGGGGGGCCATGGCGTCCAATAACAAGTTCAGGACCACGCATGTCGGCAGCCTCCCGCGACCGGCGGATCTGATCCAGCTGATGTTCGCGAAGGAAGACGGGTTGCCGCTTCAGAGCGAGGCGCTTGAGGCCAGGATCCATGAGGCGGTGAACCGGATCGTCGAGCGGCAGGTCGAGGCTGGACTCGACTTCGTCAACGATGGCGAGATGTCCAAACCCAGCTATGCGACCTACATCAAAGACCGCCTGTCGGGCTTCGGCGGAACGGGCGCCAGCTACACCTTCGAGGATATCGAGGCCTTTCCGGAGACCAAGCGGCGCATTTTTGACGATCCCGGACGAAAGAAGCGCAGCGCGCCGGCGTGCAACGGGCCCATCGAAGTCATCGATATGGACGCACCGCGCCTCGATTCGGAGCGCCTGACCTCGGCGCTTTCGAACCAGGACGCGGCCAAGCCGTTCATGAGCGCCGCCTCGCCCGGGGTGACGACACTGTTCTTCGGCAATGAATATTACGACAGCCACGAAGACTATCTGTTCGCGGTCGCTGAAGGGCTGCGCCACGAGTATGAAACCATCGCCGCGGCCGGCATCATACTCCAGGTCGACTGTCCGGACCTGGCGATGGGGCGTCACACGCAATACTCGGATCTGACGCTGTCAGAATTCCGCGACCGGATGGCGCTGCATATCGAAGCGCTCAATCACGCCGTCCAGAACATCCCCGCTGACCAGCTGCGGATGCATATGTGCTGGGGCAATTATCCCGGCCCGCACCATTGCGACGTGCCGTTCAAGGACATCATTGATCAGGTCTGGCGGGCGAAACCCTCAGCCATCCTGTTCGAGGCGGCCAATCCGCGTCACGCGCACGAATACACGCTCTTTGAATCGGTGAAGTTGCCGGAAGGCAAAGTCCTCGTTCCCGGCGTGGTGGAATGTCAGTCCAATTATATCGAACACCCTGAACTGATCGCGCAGCGCATCGAAAGATACGCCCATCTGGTCGGCCGCGAGAACGTCATCGCCGGTGTCGATTGCGGGTTTTCGATCCATGCCGGCACTGGCGGCGTGGACCCTGACGTCGTGTTTGCAAAACTGAGCGTGCTCAGCGAGGGCGCCCGCCTGGCCTCCGAGAAATTCTGGCCCTGATGGCCGCCTAGAGGCGTTCGAGGAAGGCGCATAAACCTGCGTTATACGCCGTCGGCGCGCACATATTGCACATGTGACCGGCGGTCTCGATTTCGAGCTGCGTGGCGCCGGCAAGCGCGTCACTCAGCTGAGCGGCCACCTCGCGGCGAAGCGGCGTTTCGCGATCACCCGCCACGACAAGCGTCGGCGTCGTCAGCCGGGAGAGCGCATCCCACGCCAGCGCGTGCCTCGGCCTGGTGTGGTCGAGAAGGTCTGAGCCGTCATACCGGGCCAGCATGGCGTCGATCGCGGCTTGCCTGCCGGGATCGACCGGGCGCATGAGCGGATGATCGCGCCAGAGCGATTTCATCGCGTCCAGACGCCCGGACCGCGCCATGTCGCGGTACGCGTCCAGCGGAATATCCGGCTGGCCGCTCTCGGCGACAGGCCCCAGACGGACACCCTGGAGCACCAAAGCCGCGAGTCTGGAGGGATGGGCGAGTGCTACTTCAGCGGCGACCTGGCCGGCTTGCGACATGCCCACCAGGACAAACGCGTCAAATCCGAGATGATCCGCGACGGCGATAACGTCATCAGCTTCCAGGCTGAGATCGTAGGGTGCGGAAGACTCCCCGCACCCTCTCCGGTCAAGCAGGACGACCGATCGGCCTGCGAACGCCGCCGATTGCGGCTCCCACATGCGTCGATCAAGAGTCCAGCCATGCAAGAAGATTAACGGTGCGGGCCCGCCGTATTTCAGGCGCCCGAATACATCATATTCGAGTTCCCCGCCGGGGACGCGTACCCGGCCCGTATGGTTCTCGCCTGCACTCAATGACCACGCGTCTCGATCTTTCGGGTCTTCCACGCCCAGGGCGCTCGGGCGTTCAGCGATAGACGTTGTTGTTCGTGTGATCGCCGGCGAGCCAGCGATCGAGCTCCTGGCGGGCCTTCTGGCGCCACTCTTGGGAGTCCTTGACCGCGTCGCCATCGTCCACGACGAACTCCACGATCATGCCGTTGGGATCGTTCACGTACACCGAGCGGCAGTATCCATGCTCCAGGATATAGGTGTCCGGTTCCTTATAGCCTGCGGCTTCAATGCGCTTCTCGACGTCCTTTTGAAATTGCGGATCGACGTGGAGCGCAACGTGATGGAACGGCGTCGGCGGCATCTTGGGGCCGAATTCGGCCTGGTCGTCGGAATCGGCGAACTGAAAGAACGCCAGGGCGCTTCCGTCGGCCATGCCGAAGAAGCAATGGATGTAGGTGCGCTCCTTGCCGAAGAGTTCGTCTTTTTCGCAAAAGGTCGAGATCAGCGGCAGGCCGATCACGTCTTCATAGAACTTGCGCGTCGCCTCCATGTCTGCGGTGACATAGGCGGTGTGATGCAGTCTGTTCGGCAATCCCATCTGCGTGGTCTCCCCTGTTTTCGTCTTTTTTCTGATCGAGTCCGGCGTTGCGCCGGCTCGCTTGACGCCGCTAGCCGGCGAGCTTGCTCGCGATTGCTGCGACATGGGCGCCCTGGAATCGGGCGCCGTCCAGCTCGTTTTCGCTTGGCAGGCGCGATCCGTCGCCATTGGCGATCGTGCTGGCGCCGTAAGGCGTGCCGCCGCTGATCTCGGTCATGATGGACGCCCCTTCCCAGCTATAGGGAAGTCCGACGATCACCATGCCATGGTGAAGCAAGGTGGTGTGGAAGGACGTAATCGTCGTTTCCTGGCCGCCGTGCTGGCTGGCTGTCGACGTGAAGACGCTGCCGACTTTCCCAACCAGCGCACGCGACATCCAGAGGGCGCCGGTCTGATCGAGGAAGTTGCGCATCTGCGCCGCCATGTTTCCGAACCGTGTCGGCGTCCCAAAGATTATGGCGTCATAATCGGCGAGGTCCGCCGGCGAGGCGAACGGCGCGTCCTGGTCGGTTTTCATGCCGCTGGATTTCGCCACCTCCTCGGGGACAAGGTCGGGAACACGCTTGAGATCGCAGGTGACCCCGGCGACCGATTTTACGCCGTCCGCGACGGCGTGAGCCATGGTTTCGGTGTGGCCATATCCAGAGTAGTAAAGAACAAGGACTTTCGTCACGAATATCTCCGCAAGTTTTTAAGACAGGGGGTAGGGCGGATCGCTGATCCGCCCTGATTACAAGCCCTAGAACCGATAGCTGATATCGGCGCCCCACCGTTGCGGCTGAGCGTGGAACAGGAAGCCGCCGGCCGAATATTCGGCGTTGTATTGGGTATCAAACAGGTTCTTCGCCCAGACAGTGAACGCCCAGCTGTCGGACCGAATGCTGGCGCGCACATCGACAAGATCAACCGGGTCACGCGCGACCGGCGTCGCGTCGAGCGCAAGCTCAGGCGCGCTGAACGGGATCGTGAACGTGGTGTCGCCGAGCCGGTTGTAGTCCACCCGGAAAAAGGCGTCGTACTGATCGGTAATCGGCGTCGTGTATTCAAGGCCGATATTGACGGTGTAGTCGGAGACTTGCGGCGCCTTGGCGCCGATCGCCACCGGATCAGGGAACTCGGTGATCTCGCTGTCAGTGTATCCGAAGCCCGCGTTGAGCCGAAGGCCTTCGGTGAGTTCAGCGTTCAGTTCAATGTCGATACCGGTGTACTCGACCTCGTCGATTGTGCCGAGGTTCTGGGTCGAGTTCGCCGCGAGGAAGACGAAGAAGTAGCTGCCTTCAGACCGAGTGAAGAAGGTGCTCGCGTTCAGATTGACCCGCCCGTCCATGAAGGTCGACTTGAAGCCGGCCTCGAACGTGTCGGCGGTTTCCTGATCGAACAGGTCACCAACTCCGGAGAAGCCGCCCGCGGACGCCACGGCCCCGACGCCGGTCTGGTTGAAGCCGCCGCTCCTGAAGCCGCGGCTGTAGCTGGCGAACAGATTCAAGTTGTTGGACGGCGAGTAGCTGAGAATGATCTGCGGCTGGAAATCATCCCACGACTCTTTGCGAACGGCTCCGGTCGCGCATTGCGGCCCGGCCGCGCAGGGAAGGAAGCCGGTCGGCGTCAGGGTCGTGTTCTCGCGTTCATCATTGTCGTAACGCGCGTTGACGGACAGCTCGAGCGTGTCGGTGATGTCGTAAGACGTGTTCAGATAAACCGCCCAAGCGAACTGCTCCTGCGAGTCCGCGAGGAAGGTGAGCTGCGGATTGAGCGGGTTCGTGCTGGGCTCGCGGTAGACGGGAAACACGCCCGCTCCGGTATCGATCATGTTGCCGGTCGAGATGTAGCGATCCGTGGCGAAAACCTGCGTGCCGACGATCCAGCGGAATCGCTGATCCGAGTTGGAGGTGAACCGGAACTCCTGGCTGAATGTGTCGACGTCCAGGAACTGGCTCTGATTGAAGTTGAAACCGAGCCGGTTGACCGGGAACGGACCAAACGGATCGAAGGTGTATCCATCGCCCGTGAGCACTTCCTCGAGGCTGTTATAGCCCGTGATGGAGGAGAACTCGCCATATTTGGACTCATACCGCAGTCTCAGCGCCACATCGTAGATATCGCGTTCGTTGACCCCGGAATTGTTGAGATCGATCGGCCGGTCCGTGTAATTCGGGTTGTTGAAGTTCGGATTGCCGAAATCGGGGATCACATAATAAAGGCCACGGGTCTCCAGCAGATTCGCCGACAGGCGAAGATCAGCGCGGAAGTTTTCCGTCGGCTCGTACCGGAAGGACAGCCGCGCATTGAGATCCTCAACCGGATCGACGTTTTCCTCGGCGCTCGCATCGGCCGTGTTGATGTTGGTCAGGAAACCATCGGTGTCGTACCAAGACCCTGAGGCGCGCATGGAGAGGGTATCAGAAATGGGAACCGACGCCGCGCCCTGCAGGCGGTATCCGGGGCCGGAGTTCCAGCCGGCGAGAACGCGGCCTTCAAACTCGTCGGACGGCTCGGACGTCGTGATCACGATGGCGCCGCCGATCGCGTTGCGGCCGTAGAGCGCGCCCTGGGGGCCCTTTAGAACTTCAATCTGCTGGATATCGACCAGGGACTGGTTGAACAGCGCGGGCTGCTGGAGCGGGATGCCGTCGATGATGATCGCCGCCGAGGGCTCGCTGTTCCGGTTCTGGCCGATGCCGCGAATGACAAGGAAGCTCGTTCCGGCGTTTTGCGTCTCAACGAAAGTGACGTTGGGCACCTGGGCGATAAAATCGGCCGGCTTGTCGATGCCGCGATTTTCGATCGCCGTCGCATTGAAAACCGTCACCTGGGCCGGGACGTCCTGAACAGACTCATCGCGCCGACGCGCCGTAACGACGATCCGGTCAGATTGTTCGGCACGCGGCTCATCGCTTTCGCCCACATCTTGCGCCGACGCGATCGCCGGATATGCGGACCAAGAAAGTGCGGTCGCACCAAGTAAGACAGCCAGCCTCTTACGCTCTACGCCCATTTTAAAACCTCCCCTTCGGAACGACTTCGCCGCTCTTGTTTTTTTGATCACGGATTTCCCGAGACGGATTAGCTAAAGTTTTTCGCTCATCGAAGTCAAGTTCGTATATCGAATTGTTTGCGAGGCAGACCCGTGCCGGGACGATCAAGCCACAGGCCAAACCACAGCCGGGGTCAGCCGCCGGAAAGCGAATGGGAAAGGTGAGGAGATTGCCGCAAGGCGTCTTCGATATGTCTCGCGGCTTCGCGGAGCAGAGACGCGCGCGTCTTTACCAGCTCACTGACCGAAATGCGTGTCGTGGACGTGGAGCAGTTGATCGCGCAAGCGATTTTCCGGTTGGAGTCGAAGACCGGAACGGAGATCGAAATGATACCGAAATCCAGCTCGTCCTTGGCGACGTCAAACCCGTCCTTGCGGATCTTCTGCAGACGTTTTTGCATCGCGCCTTTCGACGAGATGGTGTTATCCGTGAATTGCTCGAAATCGGCGGACGCCAGATAGGCGTCGACCACATCGTCGGCCTGGAAGGCGAGCAGCACCTTGCCCAGCGACGTCGCATGGACCGGAAACCGCGTGCCGACATTCGCTGATAAACGAATGGGCCGCTCGGTCGAAACGTGCGCGATATAGAGCACGTCGTGTCCGGAAAGAACCGCCATGGAGGAGCTGTCGCCGGTTTCGTCGCGGACTTTCTGCAAGTGCGGCAACGCCACCGTTTCAAGGTTCATGGACGACATGAACGACCAGCCGAATGACAGAACCTCCGGCCGTAAAAGAAACTTTCGCCCATGCCTGGCCACATAACCAAGGGCGACGAGCGTGTTCAGGCACCGTCGGGCCACCGCCGGGCTCAGATCCGTCGCAACAGCGACTTCGCTGAGCTGCATTTCAGGCCGGTTCTTGTTGAAGGCCCGCAAGACGGAGAGACCGCGCTCCAGCGTGGACAGGTATTCTGGTTCTTTTACGCGGTCGGCGGGTTTAGCGGGCATCTTTTCTCATGACTCGTCGGTGGCCTTGATGGCGATGCGCGCTCGAGCCTCCGGGCGCGACCGCTCACTCAGCAGCCTTGATTCGCAAGATATTCGCGAAGATTTCTTCATTATGCTCACCAAGGGTCGGCGGCGCCACCACGTCAAGGCTCCGTTCGCCATCAAATGAGATCGGCGATCGAATTGTCCTGAACGACCCCATTTCGGGGTGTTCGGTCTCGATGCACAGCTGCAAATGCTTGCCCTGCGCGCTTTCGAGCACGTCTTGAGGCTCGCGGACCTGAGAATGGGGAACCTCCAGCTCAAGAAGGCGATCACACCAATGCGCCAGGGGCTCGGTCTTGAAGATCGGCTTCAGGAACTCGAGGACCGTTTCGTAGTTTTCGATACGCGCGTTTCGATCCTTGAACTCCGGTCGGTCAAGCATGTCGGGTTGGCCCACCGCAATCGCCAGATTCTCCCAGAATTTCGGGGGCGAGGACATGTGCAGCGCCAGCCATTCGCCGTCGGAGCATTCGAAGACATAGGACTGCGACACATGGGGCCGGCTGTAGGGCCCCATCGTCTGGTTCGCCGACAGGAAATGCGTGAAATCATCAAGATTGAAATGACACATGGCCTCGAACATCGAGGTTTCCACGAGCCGGCCGACGCCGGTTTCGGCGCGTTCGGTAAGCGCCGAGAGCACGCCCAGAGCGCCGTAAAAACCGGTCATCGCATCGGCGATGGCTGGACCCACCACGCGCGGATGATCGGGGTTTACAAGCAATCGCAGGAAACCGCTCGCCGCTTGCGCCACGCTGTCGAAGGCGGGCCGTTTCTGGTCCGGGCCGTCAGGTCCGAAGCCCGAAATCGAGCAATAAACGAGCTTCGGGTTGATCGCGCGCAGCCGCTCGGCCCCGACATTCAGGCGATCGGCGACGCCTGGCCGGAAGTTCTGAATAAACACGTCGGCTTGCCGGATCAGTGCGTCGAGCCTGGCGATATCCTCGTCTTCCTTCGTATTCAGCGTGATGCTGCGCTTGTTGCGATTATAGGTCTGGTAGTGGGGGCTATAGAGGCCGCCTTTGAAGGCGCGGAACGGATCGCCCGAACCGGGTTGCTCGATCTTGATGACGTCCGCCCCCAGATCGGCGAGCAGCATGCCCGTCGCAGGGCCTGTAATAAACGTTCCCATCTCGAGGACGGTGATGTGCTGGAGAGGTTTGGCCATCGGTCTTCTCCTTTTTAAAATCCGGCGTTAGCGCGCTGCCCGCTTGTCTTACAAAGCGGACTCGTCGGAAGACTCTCTTGACACCAACATAAAAAATTCGAATAACGAAGCCAAGTTCGGAATGCGAATTTTTTGAAAAATTGTGAAGTCGCGATCATGCGCGATTTCACACCTTGAGTCCGGAACGAACGCCTCAAATGGAGAGTGACAGTGCGAATCGGAAAACAGGACGATAATCACAGCGCGATCTGCACATCCGATGCCGAAAAGATCGTCGTGCGCGGACGAGACCTGTGTAAGGACATTATCGGCAAGCGCGATTTCACAAGCTACTTCTGGCTGTTGGTCACCGGTGAAGACCCTACGCCCGTTCAGGAAAAATTCGCCAATGCGGTTCTGGCCGCCATCGCCGAGCACGGCCTGGTCCCCAGCGTGGTGCAGGCCCGAATGACCTATGCCGCGGCGCCCGAGGCGTTTCAGGGCGCGGTTGCGGCCGGTCTTCTGGGCTGTGGCTCGGTCGTACTGGGCAGCGCGGAGACGGCGGGCAAGTTCCTGAAGGACATCGTTTCAAAGTCTGACGAGACCGGAGACGATCTGGAGATCGTCGCCGAAGAGGCCGTCAAGGCGCTCCGCAAGGACAGGAAGCCGGCGCCTGGATTCGGCCACCCGCAACATTCGGGCGGCGACCCGCGGGCGCTGCTTCTTCTGGAGATGGCGGCGGAGGACGGCGTCGCCGGGCGGCATATCAAGGCCCTTCGCGCCGTGGAGGCCGCTCTTCCCGGCGCCATCGGCCGGTCCTTGCCGATCAACGTGAACGGCGCCATCCCCGCGGTGATGCTGGACGTCGGATTTCCGGTCCAGGCCCTGAAGGGCATCTCCTTGCTTGCCAGGACGGCCAGCCTGATCGGCCATTTGCAGGAAGAATCCGAACGCCCGATCGGCTTCATCATGTCGGGCGCAGCCGCCGCTGCAATCGAGTATGACGGTCAGGAAACGTCTTGAGCCGAAAACGCTCATCGCAGAAAAAGCAGAGCCTGGCGATGACGGCGTCCCAAAAGACAGGGCCGGCGAAGGTTCGTGACGCCATCGCGGCCTCCGGCGCGCCACCCGGTCTCTGATGCCAACACCTCGCCCGAGGTGGTGACAGACCAACGCGAGCCGGTCTCCGAATTTGCGCTCTTCGAGCTAAAGCTGCTAGCAGCCCGCGCCACTCAGAGAGCGGCGCGTCGGGTGCGTATTTGAAGCGGGCGCGGCGTTCCAGGGATTGATCGTGGTTGAAGTGATTTTGAACTGAGGCGTGAGCGGCGGCGAGCTTCTGTAGACTTTGCATTTGCCGAAACCGCGCCATGGCCCGCTCCCGCCTTCGGAACGGCAGGTACGAGTTCACAGTGACCCAGCCCCGTGATCCGGGCCGTTCGTTAGCAGAGAATTTTCGACCGTCATGTGCTAAGGAGAACGGAACGCGATTTACCAGCGGTGCAGCATCCGTGCAGCGCGCAGTAGCCGTCTGACTCCGTAACTCATTGGAAATTCTTGCCACCGTGCTGCAACGGTCTGGTCAAGGGATCCGCTGCAGAGGCCCCGGCCCGGATGAATATAAGATAATTTTTCAGTTTGTTAGGTGGCGCGCCGGGGAAGATTCGAACTCCCGACCCCCAGATTCGTAGTCTGGTGCTCTATCCAGCTGAGCTACCGGCGCCTGCCGTCTCGGTCACGGGGCGGGCCCCGTCGAGAGGCGCGGAACCTAGCTGCAGGTTTTCAGATTGGCAAGCGTCCGCCGCGCCCGTTTTGCAGCGGTCGTCGCAGCCGCAGGCTTACCCATCCCGCCGGGCCGCGTGGACGCCGCGCGCCACGGCGCGCGCCAGGCAGTCGGCGCCCAACGCACCCAGCACTGACAGGCTGATCGGGCGCGGGTCGGGTAGGGCGTGCGCGCCGGTGGCGAGCGCGAACACAACATCGCCGTCCACCGGCGCGTGAACCGGGCGGATGGCGCGCGCCAGCCCGTCCTGGGCCATCACGGCGAAGCGGCGCGCCTCGTCGCGGGTCAGGTCGGCGTCGGTGGCCACCACCGCCAGCGTGGTCTGGGTGCGCGTCTGGGCGGCGCCGGGATTGAACTTGGCCGCGCCCCAGTCTTCCAGGTCAAAGCGCCGGGCGGGATCGGGGCGGGCGCCGCCGAATTCGCCGTCGATCTCGAACGGCCAGGCCCAGTAGACATCGTCCTGGCCCGGCATGGTGACCGACCCGAAGCTGTTCACCGCGACCAGGGCCGCGACGCTGATCCCCCCCGCGGTGCGCCAGCTCGCCGACCCAATGGCGCCGGGATGGGCTCCGGCGCTGGCGCCGAACGCCGCGCCGGCGCGCCCCAGAGTGACCGGCCCGGCGCCGGCGTCGTCAAGCGCGGCGAAGCCAAGGTCGCGATAGGGCGGTGTGCGGCCCCAGGCCTTCTGACCGCCATTGGCCAGATCATAGAGACAGGCCGCCGGCACGATGGGCGACACGGGCAGGCCCGGCGTTTCAAACAGTTCAAAGCCGGTGCGGGTTTCGCCCAGCGCTGCTGTGACGGCGTCGGCGGCGGCGAGGCCATAGACCGAGCCGCCTGACAGGACGATGGCGTTCACCGTCTCCACCAGCCCGCCCGGATTCATCACATCAGTTTCGCGCGTGCAGGCGCCGCCGCCGCGCACGTCCACCGCGGCGATCGCGGCGGGGTCGCACAGCACCACGCTGACGCCGGTCTGCGCGGCGTCATCCTGCGCCGCGCCGACGGTGAGTCCGGCGATGTCTGTGAGGTCGTTATGGCGGCCGGGCGCGCCCATGGCGGCTTCCTTTGTTTTGTTCGGCGCGGTGGCGCCGAGTCCGGGACTCTAGCCGAGTCCGGCCGCCAGTAAAAAGAAACCCCGCCCGGCGGATGGCTGGGCGGGGTTCAGGATCATTATGCCGGCTTGCTTACCAGCTATAGCGGGCCCGGGCGTAGACATAGCGGCCCGAGAACCCGAACGGGGAGAAGCCCGAGAACGGGAAGATCCGGCCGAACGTGGAGTCCAGACGCGGATCGGCCGCCGTGGTGTCGGGATACTCGTCGAACAGGTTGTTCGCGCCGACGGCCAGGTTCAGGCCCTGCGTCACGTTGGTGGAGAATTCCGCATCCACGATCGTCTTTGGCGAGAGCACCTCGTCAAAGGCGGGATCGCTGGACGGATCGGTGGTCTCGCCATAGCGCGTGGCGCGCACGAAGCCGCCGAAATCGCCGCGGGTCCAGTTCACCGACCCGATCAGCTTGTTCTCCGGCTGGCCCACTTCGAAGCGGGCGATCTCGCGCCGGGCGAACAGGGTCACGCCGGGCAGAACCTCGCTGGTGGGGGCGTCGACAACCTCGGTTTCGGTCTGGTTGAAGCCGAGCGAGAAGTCGAAATCACCAAAGTCAGCGGTGTCGAGCGCATAGGTGGCGACCGCGTCAAAGCCGCGGGTCTCGGTCTCCACACCGTTGATGAAGAAGCGCGCCCGGGTCACGCCCGTGACGCCCGCCGCCGCGAGCAGCGACTCCACCGTGGCGCCGGAGAGGTTCTCCGACAGGACGATGCGGTTGTCGATGTCGATGGCGTAGGCGTCCAGCGTCAGCGCGAAATCACCGGCGGTGAAGACGAAGCCGCCCGACAGGTTGAACGATTCCTCGGCGTCCAGCGGTTCACCGCCCAGGGCCAGCGCGACATTGCTGTCAGCAGGGAAGGTGCCCACCTCGGCCGGGGCCGGCGGCGTGCCGGCGAACACAGTGGCGGTGGAGGCGAAATAGGCCTGCTGCAGCGACGGGGCGCGGAAGCCGTTGGAGACCGCGCCGCGCACGGCGAACTGGTCGGTCAGCTCGTAGCGGCCGGCGAGCTTGCCGGTGACGGTCTCGCCGAAGTCCGAATAGCTTTCCCCGCGTACGGCCGCCGAAACCAGCAGCCGGTCGGTGACATCGGCTTCGAGGTCGACATAGAGGCCGAGCGAATCGCGATCCTCATCAAGCTCGTTGGCCGGCTGGAAGCCCGGGAACACCTGGCTGCCGCCGGCGAGGGTCGGGTCGCCGGTGATGTAGCCCGCCTCTTCGCCGGCTTCGATCTGGTAGCCTTCCAGGCGGTATTCCGCGCCGACCGCGACCGAGAGCGGGCCGGAGAACGCCGTCACGTCGTAATTGCGTTGGAAGTCGGCGTTGGCGGTGAGCTGATCATAGATCAAAGCGCCCGCGTCGAACGAGGTCGGCGAGCTCGCGCCGAGTGAGGTGTTGAGCGAGTTCTCCACCCGGTAACCGAGCTCGTTGCGGCCATAACCCAGCGAGAAATCATAGCCCCAGGCGCCGACATCGCCGCGCACGCCGCCCAGCGCCGACATGTCCTCAATGTCGGTGGCGATCAGCGGCAGGAAGCCGTCGGGGTAGATCGCCAGCGTGTTGCGGCTGTCATTGGCGCGGCGGTAGAAGCCGCCGGCCTCGCCGTCGCGCTGCTGATAGCTGGACCAGCCATAGAGCTCCGCGCCGTTTTGAAGATCGATCCCGGCGTTGGCGAACAGCGAAAGCGCCTCGGTGCGCGCCAGGCCGAAGCGGTGATTGATGCGGTCGAACTCGATCTCGCGCGGATCAAGCCCGCCGCCCGGCAGGCTGGGATATTGCTGGCGGCTGTCCGGGCCGGCGCGGTTGGTCGGTTCGCGGTCGCGATATTCGCCGGACAGGGTGAGGAAGCCGTTGGGGCCCAGCGGCAGGCCGACCCAGCCGGAAACGGTGGTGGTCTCGCCGTCCGAGGCGGTGCGGCCCTGGTCGACGAGCGGGATGTCGGTGGCGTAGCGCCCGAACGTGCCGGTCACCTGGCCGCCTTCGCTGGCCTCGCGCAGACCCAGATTGATCACGCCGGCGATAGCGTCCGAGCCGTACTGGGCCGAAGCGCCGTCGCGCAGCACCTGCACCTGGGAGATGGCGCTCACGGGGATGGTGTTGAGGTCCACCGCCGCAGAGCCGCGGCCGACCGCGCCGCCCAGATTGACCAGCGCCGAGGTGTGGCGGCGGCGCTCATTCACCAGGACCAGCGTCTGGTCGGGCCCCAGACCGCGCAGGGTCGCCGGGCGCACATGGTCGGTGCCGTCGGTGATCGACGGGGAGGGGAAGTTGAACGACGGCAGGTTGGAGGCCAGCGCCGAGTTGAGCTCGGTGATGCCGGTGTTCTCCAACTGGCCGATATCGATCACGTCGACCGGCGCGGTGGTGGTGAGTGCGGTCCGCGACTGCGAGCGCGTGCCGACCACGACCACGATGTCGTCATTGTCCGCCTCGGGGCCCGGCGCGGGGGCGCTCTGAGCCCAGCCTGCGCCAGCCGTCAGCGCGGCTAAAGATGTCGCTAAAAGTAAATGCTTCATATGGATCATTCCTTCGATTACGGCGCGTTGAGAGCGCACCGTGGAGCGGTGGTTGCCGAGCATGTTTCCCGCTTGCGAATCCGGAAAAGAGCTTCGAAGCCTGTACATTAAGCGTGTCGCTACTATGCTCGGCCAGACACCTGACCCTGCTGTTTGCTGCATCGCAGTACAATTGAGAAATTCTGATGATAGCTTCAGAAATTCTAAATTCAGAATTCCTTGATCTTCCGCCGCTCAACGCCATGCGCGCTTTTGAGGCGGTGGCGCGCCTGGGCGGGGTCGCGGCGGCGGCCGATGAGCTTGGGGTGACCAGCGGCGCGGTGTCCCAGCAGATCAAGCTTCTCGAGACGGTGCTGGGCGCCAAGCTGGTGAAGCGGTCAGGGCGCGGGATCGGGCTGACGGCCGAAGGACGCGCGGTGGCGACGCTGATCGCGGAACCGTTCCGGGGTCTGCGCGAGGCGGGCCAGCGGCTCGGCCGGTGCGATCAGCCCGACGGGATCAATCTCGGCGCGTCCGGCGCGTTTGGCGCGCGTTGGCTGGCCCGGCGCCTCGATCGGTTCGAAACCTCGCCCGGAGGCGTTCCGATCCGGCTGATCTGCGATCCCGATCCCGGCGCCATGGACCGGTTCCAGATTGATCTGGAGATCCGCTTCAATCTCGGCGAGGCGCCCGAGGCCAACGCCATGCGCCTGTTGTCCGACAGCTACGCGGCCCTGGCTTCGCCGTCGCTGATCGCGGCCGGGCCGGACGAAGACTGGCGGGGGCTTCTTTCCCGCGCCCGCCTGATCCAGTGCGAAGAAGCGGATTTGCACGGCGCCGACTGGACCGGATGGCTCGACCGCCGGGGAATCGGGCGCGGCGACATCCATGCCGGCGACCGGGTCGCCCTGTTTGAACACGCCGTTGAAGCCGCCGCGAGCGGGCGGGGGGTTGCGCTCGCGCCGCGCAGTCTCGCCGACGCTGCGGTGGACTCCGGCCGCCTCGCCATCCTGCACGACGCCGGCGTGGAGCCGGCGCGCGGCGGGTATGATCTGATCTGGCCCCAGGGACGCGGCTTGCGCGGACCGGGCCGAGCGCTCAAAACCTTCCTGATAGAAGAAAGTCGACCGTTCGCGGCCGTCGGCGCACAAGCGTCTCCGATTTGAGAAAGAGGACACCCATGACCTTGCGATGGACCTGTGCGGCCCCGACCGCCCTTGCCGTCCTTCTCGCCGCCTGCGGCCCGCAGCCTGGCGCCGACGGCGCCGGGCCGGAGGCTGCGGTCGGCGATCAGCGCGGAAGCGATCGCACCAACGGCGCGCCTGTGGGCGGCATGGTCGCGGCGGCCAATCCCGATGCGGTGGAGGCCGGGCTCGCCGTGTTGCGCCAGGGCGGCGACGCGGTGGATGCTGCAATCGCCATCCAGACCGTGCTCAGCCTGGTGGAGCCGCAAAGCTCCGGTATTGGCGGCGGCGCCTTCATGGTGCGCTTTGACGCCGAGAGCGGCGAAGTCGCCGCTTATGACGGGCGCGAGACTGCGCCGGCCGCCGCAACGCCGGACATGTTCCTGAGCGAAGCCGGCGAGCCGCTTGAGTTTGTCGAGGCCTGGCGGTCCGGGCTCTCCACCGGTGCGCCCGGCGTCATCGCCATGTTCGCCCTGGCCCATGAGCGCCATGGCTCGCTGGACTGGTCGGCCAATTTTGATCCGGCGATCGCCCTGGCGCGCGACGGATTTGAAGTGGCGCCGCGCCTGAACGGCATCGCCGGGCGCATGGCGCAATTCACAGATATCGAGGAGACCGGCGCAGCCTCGACCTATCTGTTCGACGAGTCCGGGACGCCATGGCCAGTGGGCCATGTCCTCACCAACGCCGACTATGCGGACACGCTGGAGCGGGTCGCCGCCGACTGGCGCAGCTTTTATGAGGGCGCAATCGCCCAGGACATCGTCGCGGCGGTGAGCCAGTCGCCGCTGCCGGGGCGCCTGACCCTTGACGATCTCGCCGGCTACGAACCTCACCGCCATGAGGCGCTGTGCGGTGGTTATCGCGGCTTTGCGGTATGTTCCGCGCCGCCGCCCTCATCGGGCGGGGTGGCGATCAACGGGATCCTCGGGATTCTCGAGCGGTTCGCCATGGCCGATTACGGGCCGGAGACCGCCGATGGCTGGGCGTTGTTCATCGAGGCGAGCCGGCTGGCCTACGCCGACCGGGACCGCTATGTGGGCGATCCGGCCTTCGCCGACGTGCCGGTGCAAGGGCTGATCGACCCGGTCTATCTGTCCGAACGCGCCGGCCTGATCGAGATGAACGACGCCATGGCGACCGCCGAGGCTGGAACGCCGCCGGGCGCGGCGCCGCAGCCTGAAGACGCCACGATCGATGCTCCGGGGACCAGTCACTTCGTGGTGATCGACGCGGACGGCGACGTGGTGTCCATGACCTCCAGCGTGGAAAGCCCGTTCGGCTCAGGGCGCATGGCCGGCGGCTTCTTCCTGAACAACCAGCTGACCGATTTCTCGTTCACGCCGCGCGGACCCGACGGCGCCCTGCTGCCCAACGCCGTGGAGCCCGGAAAGCGCCCGCGCTCGTCCATGAGCCCGGTGATCGTGCTGAACGCGGACGGTACGTTTCACCTGGCCACCGGCAGCCCGGGCGGCAATTCCATCATCGCCTACACCGCCAAGACCCTTGTCGCGATGCTGGACTGGGGCATGGACCCGCAAGCGGCGGCGGCGCTTCCCAATGTGGTGGCGCGCGGCGACGTGGTGCGCATCGAGGAAGGCTTTGACCCGGCGATCCTGACAGATCTGCGCGCGCGCGGCTTCACCATCGAGGGCGGACGTGGGGAAAACTCCGGCATCCACATCGTGCGCGTGGGTAAGGGCGGCGAGCTGGAAGGCGGGGCCGACCCGCGCCGCGACGGCACGGTGGGCGAACCTTAAGTCTGCGCTGGCGAGCCTCTCTCCCCGAGACGGACGAAAAATCAGGGCCGGCCCGCGCTGCGTCGCGCGCGCCGGCCCCGTTGTCTGTGGCGTTCTAGAAGTCGTTGTCGAGCACGATGCGATAGCGCGGCGAGCCGTTCTTGAGATGGTCGAACGCCTCGTCGATCTTGCTCATGGGCATGCGCTCCACCTTCGGGGCGATGTCATGCCGGGCGCAGAAGTCCAGCATGTCGCGGATCGTCGCCGGGCTGCCCAGCGGCGAGCCCGAGATCGAGCGCTGATTGGACAGTAGCTGGAAGGCGTGTACGCCGATGGGCTTGGGCGGGACGCCGACCGTGTGCAGGCGCCCGCGCGGGCCCAGCGCGTTCACATAGAGGCTCCAGTCAAGGTCCACCGCCACGGTGGACAGGATGAAGTCGAACCGGCCGGCCTCGGCTTTGAGCGCCTCTTCAGAGCGGCTGTCGACGATGCGGTGGGCGCCCAGCGCGCGCGCCTCGTCGGCCTTGGCGCCGGTGGAGGTGAAGGCGGTCACCTCGCAGCCCCAGGCGTTGAGGAATTGCAGGGCCATATGGCCGAGCCCGCCAATGCCGATGACGCCGACCTTGTCGGTGGGCTTCACGCCGAACTGGACGATGGGGTTGAACACCGTGATGCCGCCGCAGAACAGTGGACCGGCGTCTTCAGCCTTGAGATCATCGGGCAGCAGGTTGGCCCAGCTCGCCTGCACGCGGACCTTCTCGGCGAACCCGCCGCGCCGGCCCACCGCGATCATCTCCACGCTTTCGCACATATTGTGGTCGCCGTGCATGCAAGGGTCGCAGGTCAGGCAGGAGCGCGAGAACCAGCCCACGCCCACCGTATCGCCCGGCTTCACATGGGTGACGTTCGGGCCGACCTGGGTGACCTTGCCGACGACTTCGTGGCCGGGCGTCAGCGGATACTGGCTGATCCCCCACTCATCGTCATGGAGCGACATGTCGGAGTGGCACAGCCCGCAGCTTTCAACCGCGATCTCCACATCGTCGGAGGCCAGCGGGCCGGGATCGTATTCGGTGAGCTCGAATTTCGCACCGGCGCGCGGCGCCTGCCAGGCCTTGATCATGGGGGTCTCCTTTGTTGAACGCTGCGCGAGACTAGGGCGCGCCGGCGGACTGTCCAGCCAAGCGTCATCGCGAGGGGTGCGAAGCCGGCGCGCGCCGGGCTCCCCCGGTGGGCATCGAGATGCTAACCTTTTTGACAGGATATGAGGGCGGATCGGACCTTCAGGGAGCGGACATGCGTGGATTCGGCGTTGAGGAATTGCTGGGCTGTTATGGGCGCGGTGTCTTTCCCATGGCGGAATCGCGCGACGACCCGCGGATCTTCCTGCTGGAGCCGGATGTGCGCGGGGTGATCCCGCTGGACGGCTTCCACATCCCGAAGAGCCTGCAAAAGACGGTGAAGCGCGACGTGTTCACCGTCACCGTGAATCGCAGCTTCGCCTGCGTCGTGCGCAATTGCGCCGAACCGGCGCCGGGGCGCGAGGACACCTGGATCAACGAGTCCATCGAGTCGCTCTATATGGAGATGCACGCGAAGGGACACGCCCATTCTGTGGAATGCTGGAAGGACGGCGCGCTGGCCGGCGGGCTCTATGGCGTGACGCTGGGCGGGGCGTTTTTCGGCGAGAGCATGTTTTCGCGCGTTACCGACGCTTCCAAAACCGCGCTGGTGCATCTGGTGGCGCGCCTGCGGGCGGGCGGGTTCAGCCTGCTCGACGCGCAATTCACCACCGCGCATCTGGAGCGGTTCGGCGCCAGGGGCGTGCCGCGTCGGGCCTACAAGGTCATGCTGGCCGCGGCGCTGGAGCGCAAGGCGGACTTCCTGGCTATGCCCGAGGGGGTGTCAGGCGCCTACGCCCTGCAGTCGATCACCCAGACATCATAGACCGGGTGCTCCAGCGGGTTGAGCGCCGGGTTCGAGGCGAACATCCATCCCGAGAAAATTCGCTCGCCTTCGGTCTCGGCCCCGAAACCATCGGTGCGCCGGTCATTGACCTCCATGAAGGTGAACACTTCCGGCGGTTCTTCGGGCGGACGCCTGCGGCAATAACGCACCGTCACGTCCAGGGCGCCGAACGCCACCGTTTCGCCCACCGGCGCTTCAAAATCGCGGGTGCGGGCGGTGACCTTGTCCAGCCCGCGCAGGACCGCGATCGTGCCCGGCTCCGAAGTGGAGCTGGAGCGGGTGCGGCGCTGCTGTGAGCGATTGTCTTGCGCGCGGCGGTCCTGATCGCGCGCGCCCAGCGCGTCTTGCTGCGCGCCGCCTTGCGATTGCGCCGGCGCTTGCCCTGGGTCCTGGGCGAAGCCCGGCGCCGTCAGGAGCGAAGCGGCGGCGAGCAGGAGAGTGAGTCTGAGCATGGCGCGTTCCTAAGCACAGGGTTTGGCCAAAGCGTGGCTAGTCTGAGTCGCCGCCGCCGCGATTCATCACCGCCTGGCCGATCAGATCGAACATGTCGACCGCGCCCTGGGTATAGGTGATTTCGCCGCCCGGCTCGAGCATCTCCATGGCGCCGCCCGGTTCGATCTCCACATAGGAGCTGCCCAGAAGGCCGGCCATGGCGATCTTGGCGGTCGAATCCTCGGGAATCTCCACATCGGCGCGGATCACCATGTCGGCGCGTGCAAAATAGGTTTCGGGGTCAAGCTCCACCGCACGCACCGCGCCGACGGGAACGCCGGCCACGCGCACTTCGGCGCCGCGCGCCAGATCGCCGACCGTGTTGAATCGCGCCGTGACTTCATAACCGTCACGTCCGGGCCCTTCGGTCATCTGACCCTGGGCGTAAACAAGAAAGGCCCCTGCGGCGACCAGCACCACGAAGCCAAGAACCGTTTCGAGAACCGCGCCGCTGCGCATGGCCTACTCCCCGGGCTTCCAAGCCTCGTAATCGCCCACCGTACGCTGGCGCTCGCGCTCCTCACCGCCGAAAAGCGAACCCTTCGGGCGGTAGGCGTTCAGAGTGCCGGTCTGGTTGGGCAGGTGATCAAGTTCCCAGGCGCGGCGGGGCAGGGGCGCCTCGGTGGGCGTCTCGTCCCAGGTATGGTGCAGCCAGCCGTGCCAGTCGGAGGGAATTCGCGAGGCGTCGGCATAACCATTATACACCACCCAGCGGCGCTGCTTGCCGTCCGCGCCGGTGCCGCCCGTCTTCTCGCGATAATACTGGTTGCCGAATTCGTCGTCGCCGACTTTCACGCCGCTGCGCCAGATCGTGAAGACCGCGCCGGCGCTGGCGCCGTTCCACCAGGTGAAGATTTTCGAGAGCAGACCGAGCATGGCCGTCCTTCGCAAGAAGTCGAGTTAAGGGTCGCCCCGTATATGCATGTCCGGGCCCGCGCGGTCCAGTGCGCGAGGCGGCCCGAACCGCCGCGCACGCGCGTGCGCGGCGCCATAGTCGCACCGCCTCATAGACCCAATCTATCGCAAGCATAGAAGTTGTTGGTTGGACCTATAGCGCCGTGCGTGGAACCATTCTGTCTTAGCCGCTTTTAACAAAGTTGATCCGTGTTCCGCTCCCAGAAAGCGGCCCGATCCATCTGCGGCTTTCGTCCGATCGCCCGGTTCTCGGGCCTTCAGACCAATCATAGAGCGCCGCCACGGCGGCCACGGGAGATTAGATTATGGAACGCAAGAAGACTTTCTGGCTTGCATCGTGCGGCGCATTGGCGCTAACGCTCGCCGCCTGCTCGGGCGCGGATGAGACCGCCTCGGGTCCCGGCGCGGCTCAAGCCTCCGAGACAAGTGAATCCGGGCAGGGCGCAAGCGCGTCGCAGGCGATGCAGCGCCCCGACCAGGCGACGGGCGCCCGCTCCAACCAGTTCTGGTGGCCCGAGCAGCTGGATCTGGCTCAGCTCCGCGACAACGAGATCACCCGCTCCAATCCGTTGGGCGACGAGTTCAATTACGCCGCGGCGTTTGAAACTCTCGACCTGGACGCGGTGCGCGCCGATGTCCGCGCGACCCTGACCGATTCCCAGGACTGGTGGCCGGCGGATTACGGCCATTACGGGCCGTTCTTCATCCGCATGGCCTGGCACAGCGCGGGCACCTATCGGATCTCCGATGGACGCGGCGGCGCCGGCGGCGGGCAGCAACGCTTCGAGCCGCTGAATTCCTGGCCGGACAATGGCAATCTGGACAAGGCGCGTCGCCTGCTCTGGCCGGTGAAGGCCAAGTATGGCGAGGCGCTCTCCTGGGCCGATCTGATGATCCTGGCCGGTGACGTCTCCATGCAGGACATGGGCTTCGAGACGCTGGGCTTCGCCGGCGGACGCGAGGACGACTGGCGCGCCGAGATGGTCTATTGGGGCCCCGAAGCCGATATGCTCGCGTCCGATCGCTTTCACGGCGATGGCGAGGGCGAGCTGGGTCAGGGCCTCGCGGCCTCGCAGATGGGTCTGATCTATGTGAACCCGGAAGGCCCGGGCGGAAACATGGACCCGGTCGCCGCGGCTGATCGCATTCGCCAGACTTTCGGCAATATGGCCATGAACGACGAAGAGATCGTCGCGCTGATCGCGGGCGGTCATACCTTTGGCAAGGCGCACGGCGCGCGCAATCCGGGCGACTGCGTTGGTTCTGAGCCGGCCGCCGCCGGTGTCGAGGCGCAAGGCCTGGGCTGGTCCAATGAGTGCGGGACCGGCGTCGGCGCCGACGCCACCACCAGCGGGCTGGAAGGCGCCTGGACGTCGAACCCGACCGAGTGGACCCACCAATACCTCACCAATCTGTTCGCTTTCGAGTGGGTGCGCGATGAAAGCCCCGCCGGCGCCGGGCAGTGGGTCCCCGCCGAAGACGGCACCGAGACCGTGCCGGACGCCCACCGCGAGGGTGTCTTCCACAAGCCGATCATGTTCACCACCGACCTCACGATGAAAGAGGATCCGGCGTTCCGCGAGATCGCGCTGCGATTCCGCGACAATCCCGAGCAGTTCGAGCAGGCCTTCGCCCAGGCGTGGTTCAAGCTGACCCACCGCGACATGGGTCCGCGGGCGCGCTATCTCGGCGATGACGCGCCGGCGCAGGAATTCATCTGGCAGGATCCGGTGCCGCAGGCGGACTATGAGCTGGTGGACTCCGCCGACATCGCGTCGCTGAAGAGCGAGATCCTGGACTCCGGCCTCACCGTTCCGCAGCTGGTGCGCACGGCCTGGGCTTCGGCCTCGACCTATCGCGACACCGACATGCGCGGCGGCGCCAATGGGGCGCGCATCCGCCTCGCTCCGCAGACCGACTGGGCGGCGAACAATCCTGAAGAGCTCGCCACGGTGCTCAGCGCGCTGGAGGAGATCCAGACCGGGTTCAACGCGGCTCAGAGCAACGGGACGCAGATCTCGCTCGCCGACCTGATCGTGCTGGGCGGCGCTGCGGCGATCGAGCAGGCGGCTTCGGACGCCGGTCATGACGTCACCGTCCCGTTCACGCCGGGCCGCACCGACGCCACGGCCGAGCAGACCGATGCGGACTCCTTCGCGGTGCTGGAACCCCAGGCCGATGCGTTCCGCAACTATTATGAGGCGAGCGACCGCTACAGCCCGTCTGAAGCCATGGTGGAGAAGGCCGACCTCCTCGGCCTGACCGTTCCGGAGATGACCGCTCTGGTCGGCGGCATGCGCGCTCTCGACGCCAATACGGGCGGCGCCGAGCACGGCGTGTTTACCGACACGCCCGGGGAGCTGACGAACGACTTCTTCGTCAACCTTCTGGACATGGGCGTCACCTGGGCCCCGGCCGAGGCGGCCTATGTCTTTGAAGGCCGTGACCGCTCCAGCGGCGACCTGGTCTGGACGGCCACCGAAGCCGACCTGGTGTTCGGCTCCAACGCCGAGCTGCGGGCCGTCGCCGAGGTGTACGCCACGCAAGCCGGTGAAGCCCGCTTCGTGGAGGACTTCGTGGACGCCTGGGTGAAGGTGATGCAGGCCGACCGCTTCGACCTGCGCCGCCCGATCTAAGCCGGCGATATCGCTGAGCATTGAGCCTCCCCGGAGAGATCCGGGGAGGCTCTTCTTTTTACCGCTATAGCCCGCATCTCCACGGTCGGGAGCACCGTCCCCGGTTGCCCTTTGGCGCTTTGGCGCTAGGCTCCGGCCAACTTTTCAGACTCAGGACACGAAAGGGGCTCTCGAGTGGCCGCACCCGTCTTTCACCGTGAAGAAGCCGCGAAGGTTGAATCCTTCCTGCACAAGAAGCTGAACCCCGAGCTGCGCGTTCAGCTGCGCCAGCGCGCCGACGAATGCGCGGAAATCTACATAGGCCAGGAATGCCTGGGCGTGGTGTCGAAGAATGTGGAGGAGGGCGAAACCTCCTACTCCTTCGAGATCACCATCCTCGACATCGATCTCGAGGACTGATGGCTGAGCGGGAGGTCTTGAGCGTCAAGGCGCTCGCCAAGACCTTTCCCGGCGGGGTTCAGGCGGTGAGCGATGTGAGCTTCGCCGCCGGCCCCGGCGAGCTTGTCGCCCTTGTCGGCGAGTCCGGCTGCGGCAAGACCACCACCCTGAAATGCGTCAATCGCCTGCTTGAACCGTCCTCAGGGCGAATCGAGATCGACGGCGATGATGCAAGCGCGCTCGACCCGGTGGCCCTGCGCCGGCGCATTGGCTGGGTGATGCAGGGCGACGGGCTGTTTCCGCACTACACCGTCTCTGAAAACATCGCCGTTGTGCCAAGGCTTCTGGGCTGGGCGCCGGAGCGCATCGCCGCGCGTGTCGAGGAGCTGCTGACCCTGGTGCGCCTGGACCCGGCCGAGTTCGCAGGCCGCAGGCCCAGTGCGCTCTCCGGCGGGCAGCGCCAGCGTGTCGGCGTGGCGCGGGCGCTGGCGGCCGGGCCCGGCCTCATGCTCATGGACGAGCCGTTCGGCGCGCTGGACCCGATCACCCGCGACGCTCTGCGCGAGGACGTCGCCGCCCTGCAGGCCGAGCTGAGCTTCGCCGCGGTGCTGGTGACCCACGACATGGCCGAGGCGCTGCTGCTGGCGACCCGAATCGCGGTGATGCACGAGGGCGCGGTGATTCAATACGATACACCTGAGCGTCTGCTCGGCGCGCCGGCGGACGAGCGGGTGTCGCGCATGCTGGAAAGTCCGCTGCGCGAGGCGGGACGCATTGCGGCTCTGCGCGAAGGTGCGGGCCATGGGTGAGACGCTTCAGCCCCTGATCGAGCAGCTGCCGGCCTATCTCGGCGGCCATATCCGGCTCTCGCTGGCGGCGATCCTCTCGGCGCTTGCGATCTCTTTGCCGCTGGGCGTCTTCGCCGCGCGCAACCCGCGCCTGGCCGGGCCGTCCCTGACGGTGGCCAGCGTGCTGCAAACCATTCCTGGCCTTGCGCTGCTGGCGCTCATGGTGCCGCTGCTGGGCGGCATGATCGGCTTCCTGCCGGCCTATGTGGCGCTGACGCTCTATGGAATTCTGCCGGTCCTGCGCAACACCATTGTCGGGCTGCAGGGCGTGGACGCGGGCGTTCGCGAGGCGGCGCGCGGGGTGGGCATGAGCCCGGTGCAGAGCCTGTTCCGGGTCGAGCTGCCGCTCGCCGCGCCGGCGATCGTGGCGGGCGTGCGCACGGCCAGCGTCTGGGTGATCGGTGCGGCGGTGCTCGCCACGCCCGTGGGGGCGACAAGCCTTGGCAATTACATCTTTTCGGGGCTGCAGACCCGCAACTGGGCGGCGGTGGTGTTCGGCTGCATCTGCTCGGCCGGGCTCGCCATTTTGCTGGATCAGATGATCCGCGCGCTTCAGGTCTCGGCCAGCTCTGGAAAGCGCCTGCGCGCCGCGCTGGCCGGGATCGCCATGGTCGCCGTGCCCGCAGCCGCGATTCTGGGCGCGCAGCTGGCCACACGCGACGTGGACCGCGTGGCCCGGCAGGACGATGCCGTGACCGGATTCGGCGGTGAACCGGTGGTGATCGGCGCCAAGAGCTTCACCGAGCAATATATCCTGGCTGAAGTGATGGGCGTGCGCCTGGAGGCGGCCGGGGCGCAGGTGCGCCGGCGCGACAATCTGGGCTCCACCGTGGTTTTCGACGCTCTGATATCGGGCGAGATCGACATCTATGTGGATTATACCGGCACGCTGTGGGCCAACGCCATGCAGCGCGACGCCCCGGCGCCGCGTGCTGTGATGAACGCGGCGGTCTCAAGCTGGCTCTATGAAACTCACGACGTGGTCTCGCTGGGCGGGCTGGGCTTTGAGAACGCTTATGGCTTCGCGGTGTCTCGCGAGCTGGCCGAAGCCGACGCGCTGGAGACCATCGGCGATCTGACGCGCGTTGAGGGCCTGAGCGTGGGCGCGGACCCGGAATTCTTCTCGCGTCCCGAATGGGAGCGGGTGAGGGGCCTTTATGGGCTCTCCGACGTAGAGCAGCGCTCCATGGACTCCACTTTCATGTACGCCGCCGTGCGCGACGGGCAGGTGGACGCGGTGACCGCCTACACCACGGACGGGCGGATCCTGGCCTATGATCTTGCGGTGCTGGACGATCCCGCCGGCGCATTGCCGCCTTATGACGCCATTCTGCTGATCTCGGCCGAGGCTGCGCAGCGCCCCGCCATCGCGCGGGCGCTGGCGCCGCTGATCGGCTCGATCGACGCCGACCTCATGCGCGAGGCCAACGCGGTGGTGGAGGTGGAGCGTCGCTCCGTGGGCGAGGCGGCGCAGCTGATCCTCGACGCCCTGGCCGATTAAAAAAAGACGCCCCGGCAGGAGCGCCGGGGCGTGTTTGAAGGTGGGTGGTGGGTGTGATTCAGGCGTGGTTCAGCGGTAACCGCCGACCCCGCCGTCCAGCATGAGGGTCATGGAGGAGACTTCGCTGCGCTCGGTGCGGCGCTCAAAGCTCTCCATGTAGGTTTCTTCATACCGGTAATAGATCAGCTTCACGCCCGGCCCGTGCAGGCGCAGGAGTGAACGCTCATTGCAGTTGCGGCGCGCTTCTTCGGTGGCGCAGTAAAGCCGTCCGCCGGCGCCATGGCGCAGGGCTTCGCCCTTGTCGCACTGGATCGTCTCGCCGCCGTCAAAGCGGTCATGGCCCGATTCGCGCCAGCCCAGCGTCGCCTGCAACGCGGTGCCGGCCATGCAGCGGAAGATCTCGCCGTCATAATCAGGATGAACCCGCTCGTCCGGGTCGGGGCGCGAGGCCGGGTGCGGCGAGCCGGTGTCGTCCACGCACACCGCGCGCACCAGGCGCCATTCCTCGACCAGGCGTGTGCGCTCCTCCTCCACGATCTCCATGGAGGACGCGCCGGCGAGCCTGAGGCCGGTGAGGGCTGTGGCCGCGCCGGGATAGGTCCCGCCCACATAGCCGCCGCCCGAATAGATATAGGTGTTCCCGCTCGCGCCGGCGCCTGCGCTGGCGCCGCCGGTGGCCGTCGCGACGGCGCTTGCGCTGGCGTTGACGTTCACATTGACGCTGGAGTGCAGATTAATGCCGCCCACATGGATGTTCGGACCGCCCACATGCACGCTGGGTCCGCCGATATGGACGTTGGGCGCATAGATGTTGGGACCGCCTGGATGCCCGCAGCACGGATTGTGCGAGGGCGGCGGGGGCGAGGGCGGTGTCGGCGCCGGCTCGCCCGCTGCGGCTGCTGCGGCCAGGACGGCTCCGGCTATGGCGGTCGCAAGGGCGGCGTACCGGGATGAAACGCGCATGGCGGTCTCCAGATCAGTTCAGCCCCCCGCCTTGCAAGCCGCGCGCCGTTTCTCTGTACCAGGGCTGCGAGCCGGGTGTGTTTCACCAATTGGCAAGACGTTTGCTTGGAGGCCGATCAATGGGGCCGGCGAGCGATGCGCCGGACAGTACGAAGGACGCCCGGCTTTGGAACACGCCAACACCAGAACTCTGCTCGCCTATTGGGACGCGCGCCGGCGCGGCGAGCCCGCCCCGGCCCGGGCTGATATCGCGCCCCAGGATCTGGGCGCGCTGTTGTCTCATATCTTTCTTTTGCGCCGCATGGACCGGGACCATCACGTGTTCCGCCTTGCCGGCACGGGCCTTTGCAGCCTGCACAAGCGCGAGTTCCGCGATCAGAACTTCCTGTCCCTTTGGAGTGACCACGACCGCGCCCACATGACGGCGCTGCTTGAAGGCGCGCTGAGCGCGCCGGCGCCGGCCCGCGCCCTGTGCGAGGCGGTGACGCTGGATGCGCGCTCGTGCCCGGTGGAGCTGACGCTTCTGCCCTTGCGCGGCCCGGAAGGCTGGCTCGACCGGGTGCTGGGGCTCTATCAGCCGCTTGATCCGGCCAGGCTGGGCGGGCGTCCCGTTCTGCGCCACCGGCTGATCCAGCTTTTCCCCGCCGGCACGCCGGAGCCGTCCATGTCGCTGTTCAGCCGTGACGACACCCCGCCGCGCCGCGCGCTCGCCGCCAACGACATTTAGCCGGCGCAGCGATTTCTTAAGGCTCGCACGCTTAAGCTCCACGCCTTGCTAGGATCTGTAAGGCGCGATGAGCAACACCGTCGATTTTCATACCCGACTGGACCGGCGCAAGATCAAGATCGCCGCGCGCGGCGCGCAGGAGCGCCGCCGTCACCGGCGGCTCGAGCTTGCGCTGCCGGGCCGCGGCCTTGCGGTGAGCACCGGCGAGTTCACCTGCCGCCTTGTGGACGTGTCTCCCGGCGGGGCGCGCATCCTCACCAACACACCGCCGAAGCGCGGCGAGCGGGTGGTGCTGTTGTTTGACGGGCTTGGACGCCTGGAGGGCGAAGTGGTGCGCGCGGGCCAGACCGGGTTCGGTCTCAGGCTCATCAGTTCCCAGCGCAAGCGCGACCGGCTGGCCGATGCGATCACCTGGCGTTTCAACATGGAACGCCTGGGCCTTGACGAAGACCGTACCGCACCGCGTAAACCCGGAAGGGGCCGCGCCAAAATCCGTCTGCGCGACGGCGTGGTGATTCAGGCCGACGTGGTGGACGTGTCGATAACCGGGGCGGCCTTCGCCTGCCTGGAGCGGCCGCGCGTGGGCGAGCCCGTGCAGGTTGGTGACATGAAAGGCCATGTAGCGCGTTGGCTGGAAACGGGATTTGCGGTTTCGTTCGATCCGCCGGCCTGAGCCTGGTTGATTTTCAGTGTTTCGTTTCAACGAAGTGTGGCTTCGGCGCGGCCTTTCAGGGCTTTCCATGCCGCGTGTCCTTCCCAATTCACAGGTGTCGGCCTGATTCTTGCCTTACCGGTGTGAGAGCTTCGGCGTTAAGCGAGCTGAGGCTGGGAGCTGCACATGCCGCGCGATGACGGAATCACAATGTCCTGGTTTGTAAAAGTTGAAGGCCGCGTCTACGGACCCTACACCGGAGCGCAGATGCGCGCTTTTGTCGGGGAGGGTCGTATTGCGCCCCATTCCAGCGTGTCTGAACAACGCGATCAGGGGTTCCGGCTCGCCTCCGACGTGCCGGCGCTCAAAACCTGGCTTGACGAGGTGCGCCGGGCCCCGGGCGAAAAACGACCGGCGCCCAGCGACGCGCGCACCGCCAATTTTCTCATCGTCGCCGAGCTACACGTGGACAGCCGCGGCGCCTTTGAAGGCGCGCTTCGCGATTTCGGCGATGTGGAGGCCATCACGGTCGGGGTCTGGCTTGTGCGCGGCGCCGCCAGCGCGGCCCATCTGCGCAATGAGCTGAGCCATCTTCTAGGGCGCGACGACAAGCTTCTGGTGGTGGACGCCTCGCGCGATCGGTCGGCTTGGTTCAATCTGGGCCGGGACGCCGACGGACGCATTCGCGAGCTGTGGGGCCGGCGCGACTAAGGCTGAGGCCCGGCTGCAATTGCAGCTGCAGACTACTCTTATGCATAGGAACCAGCGTGTTAGGCGCGCGGTTGCGATGAGTTCGGACACCCGGTCCGGCTTCGTGACGTGACGTCAGCAACATGCAGGGTTTCCCATGCGATCGATCCTCCCCCGTATCGCCGCCGGCGCCGGCTTCGCCGCCGCGCTGAGCCTTTCCGCCGCGGCCCCCGCGCTCGCCGACGGCTTCAAACTGTCGGAATATTCCTCGCGCGATTTCGGCATGGCCAACGCCGGCTACGCGGCCCTGGCCGCCGATCCGTCAACGATCTGGTCCAACCCGGCTGGCCTCTCCCGGCTTGACGGCCTGCAGGTCAGTGCAGGCGCTTTCTATATCTATGGCCGCGGCGAGTTCGAAAACGCCGGGGCCACGAACGCCTTCGGCGCGCCCCTGTCGGGAAGCGAAGAGGACGATCTGTTCAACGACAAGCTCGTTCCCAATGTCTACATGTCGGCTCCGGTTACCGACTCGATCACGCTGGGGCTCGGGGTCAACGCGCCGTTCGGCCTGGCCACCGAATATGCGCCGGACTCGATCACCCGCTATCAGGCGGTGAAATCCTCACTGCAGGTGGTCGACATCAACCCGTCCATGGCCATCGAGCTGAACGACCAGGTCAGCATCGGCTTCGGCGTCTCGGCGCAATACGCCGATGCGACGCTCGCCAATGCGATCGATTTCACCGCTGTCTGCCTGTCCCAGGCGCCGGCGGCGACCTGCGCCCAGGCCGGGCTCGCTCCGCAGACCTCTGAAGGCTTCGTCCGGGTGAAGGGCGATGACTGGTCCTATGGCTGGAACGCCGGGGTGCTGTTCGAGCCGCAGGAGGGCACCCGCATCGGCCTGTCCTATCGCTCGGCCGTGGATCACGAGCTTGAAGGCGAGGCTGAATTCGGCACGCCGCCGGGCGCGGCTATCTTCTCGCCGGTGTTCACCGACACCACCGGCGCGGCGCCGCTGGATCTGCCGTCCGAGGCGGCGGTGAGCCTGCGCCATGAGGTGAACGGCGCCCTGGCCCTGAACGCCACGGTGCGCGCCACGTTCTGGGACCTTCAGGCGCTGGCGGTGGATTTCGAAAACCCCGCCCAGCCGTCCAGCCGTGAGACACTGGCCTATCATGAGACGATCAAGGCCTCGGTCGGCTTTGAATATGCGCCTCGTCCCGACTGGGTCGTGCGCGCGGGCCTGGCCTATGATGAAAGCCCGACCCCGCCGGACGAGCGCACGCCGCGTGTGCCTGACTCCGACCGGGTGATCGCGGCGCTCGGCGCCAGCTGGACGCCCAGGGACGCCTTCACCATGGATCTGGGCTATCAGCACCTGTTCTTTGACGATGCGCCGATTGATGCGGTCGGATCCGGCGGCGCCCGGCTGGTCGGCGAGTTCGACAACAGCGCCGATCTGTTCGGCGTCGGCCTGACCTGGCGGCGTTAGGAAGCTTCGCCGGGCGGGTCGTTCAAGACCCGCCCGCACGGCCCGCACCCCGGGATGAGGAGAAGCTCGAGGGCTTCAGTCCTCATCCCGGGGCGCATTCGTCGAGACAACCGCGTAGGATGCGTTCCGCGACGGTTGTCCGATCCTTGACCGCCTTGCCCTCAGGCGCGCTTCAGCGGGCCCGAGCTGCGACCCCCGCCGTCGGCCGGGCGCAGATCGACGGCGTAGCGCTGCGCGTTCTGCACATAATGATCGGCGCTGGCTTTGAGCATTTCATCCACGCCTTCGGCGATCTGTTTGACCACCTTGCCCGGCGAACCCATCACCACCGAGCCATCGGGAATTTCCTTGCCCTCGGTGATCAGGGCGTGGGCGCCGATGATGCAGTTCTTTCCGATTTTTGCGCCGTTCAGGATTGTCGCGCCGATCCCCACCAGCGAGTAATCGCCCACGGTGCAGCCGTGGAGCATGGCGTTGTGGCCCACGGTCACGCCTTTTCCCAGCACCAGTGGAAAGCCCATGTCGGTGTGCATCACCGTGCCGTCCTGCACATTGGAGTCCTCGCCGATCGTGATCAGCTCGTTATCGCCGCGAATCGTGGCGCCGAACCAAACCGAGGCGTTCTTCAAAAGTTTAACTTTTCCGATGACGGCGGCGCTCGGCGCCACCCAGGCGCCCTCGGGGTGAAGGTCGGGCTCGTCGTCTTGAAGGGCGTAAAGCGTCATGTTTTCAGGGCTCTCCTATAATTCTTACGGATTCAAGTGTGGCGCCCCGGCTTCAGTTCCATGACAGGTTCGCAAAGCCGGGACTCATAATTCGTTCACTGTGTAGGATGAGACTGTGAGTGCGATTCGCGATCAACCCATCGCAATCGCATTCGCAGCGCGAAAGCGCATTGAAGCGACCGCGAAAGGGAGACAGGCCATGCCTGTTGCGCCACCAAACCCGGGACTGGTTCCGCCGCCTGATGCGACGGATTCCGACCGCTCCCGGGACTCCCGCAGCCTCGCTTTCATCGCCGACTCGTCATCGCCCCCTGCGCCTCCGCGTCAGGGGTTTTTTCTTGTCTTCTGGAGGGACTGACATGGGCAAGCGTGTAACCAAGCGCCGCCAGGCCGGATCATTCAACGCAGAAGCCTACGAGGAGGAAAAAGTCCGGGCGCTGTTTCCCGGCACACGTTGGGCCCCGGACGACAAGGAACCCATGCGCGATCAGAGCTACACCAAGAATGTGAAGCCGCGCTCGAAGAACCAGGCCACCCTCATGGAGGCCATCGACACCTATAATCTGGTCCTGGCGCTGGGCCCGGCCGGCACCGGCAAGACCTATCTGGCCGTCGCCAAGGCGGTGGAGGCTCTGGAAGCCGGCCAGGTGGGCCGCATCGTGCTGTCACGCCCCGCGGTGGAAGCCGGCGAATCCCTCGGCTTCCTGCCCGGCGCCATGGAGGAGAAGCTCGCGCCCTATCTGCGCCCGCTCTACGACGCGCTCGCCGACCGTCTCAGCCCGAAACGCCTCAAGGCGCTGATGGCTGAAGGCCTGATCGAGATCGCGCCCATCGGATACATGCGCGGGCGCACGCTGAACAATGCCTATGTGGTGGTGGACGAGGCGCAAAACTGCACCTACGCGCAGATCAAGATGCTGCTTACGCGCCTGGGCTGGAACTCCACCATGGTGGTCACCGGCGACCCGGCCCAGACAGATCTCCTGCCCGAGCTTTCCGGCCTGAAAAGCGTCGCGGAGAAACTCGATCCGGTGGAGGACATTTCGGTCGTGCGCCTGCAGGCTGAAGACATCGTGCGCCACCCGCTCGTGGCGAGCATGCTCGAGGTCCTCTAAATCGCAATGCTTGCGCGTTGAACCCGGCGGCGTCCGTTTTCCTCCTTGATCAAGGGGGAGGAGGGGCGTCGCCCGCGCTCCGCCTAGCCCCCCGGCGCCCGGCTGGCGAAGGTGGCGGCGTTGCCCACGGCGGTTGCCGAGCCGGTGAGGGCGCCGATCTGGCCGGCATGGGCGGCGGTCACGCCTGCGCGCACCGGGCCTGAGTTAACCTGGGAGATGTTGGCGTTCAGCGAGACCGGGCATTCTGAACAGATATAACCGCTCTGGGCGTTGCCGATGGCCGAGGCCGACAGCGCCGCGCCGGTCCCGCCTACGCCCGAACCACCGATGCCGCCGTTGAAATTGACTTGCGCGGTGACGGGCCCGGAATTGGTCTGGGCCATGCCGGTATAGGCGTCCGCGCCGATATTGGAGACCAGCGAGGAGTTGCCCATGGCGTTGGCTGACCCGGCCACAAGCCCGTTGCCGAAATCACCGACATTGAGGGTCGTGGTCGCGCGCACCGCGCCGGAATTGGTCTGGCTGCCCTGCGCGTGGGCGTAGCCGTAATCGTTCGTGATGGTGAGCGTATTGCCCGCCGCGCTGGAAGCCGCGACGCCGCCATAGTCGGCGTTGCGCACATCAGCCTCGGTCACCGCCTCTACCGTCCCGGTTTGGGACTGGGTGACGTCGGCGACGGGATTGCCCTCATAGCCCCCAGCGGTGAGCGAGTTGCCCGCCGCCTGGGCGCCTTGAGCGAAAGTCTCGATCTGCGCGTCCGCCGCGTCCAGCGAAGCGCCTGCGCTCACATCGCCCTCCGCGCTCTGGGACAGCTGCAGGTCATGGGCGCCGGAGCCGCTGACCTGCACCGCATTGGCGGCCGCGCTGGCGCCCTGCACGGTGTGGCCGGCATAGGTTGCGATTCGCAGCGCTGAAAGACCCGAAACGCGCGAGCCTGGGGCCGCGCTTTGCTGGATATCCATGTCCACATTGGCGCTGGCGCCCACAGTCAGGGCGTTGCCCTGGGCGGCTGCGTTGGACAGGGCGTAGGACCAGATCCCGTCTGCCTCGACCGAGGACACCGCGTCCACAGACCCGGTGAGCGACTGGGCGCCGGTCACACCGGTCCAGTTGGTCACCTCACCGGTGGCCGAGTTGGCCTGGGCGAAGGCGTTCGAGACCGCGGTCTCCACCCCGCCGGCGGACTGGACGTCCTGGGCGGTGGTGGCGCCGGAATTGGCCTGGTCGAGCTCGACCCTATCTGAAGGTTCCGCGAAGCTGGCTGCGGATATCAGAGTCGCGGCGCTCGTGCCCGCGATCAACACTCGTGCGAGCCTGGACATAAGGAGCCTCCGAAGGCGCGTAAGCGGTTTGAAGCTGAACCCCGCCGGTGACGGTGGAACCGCCAATGGGATCGTCGAAAACGCAGGTCTGTTCCGGCGAGACGCCGTAGAGCTGCGCGGAAATTTCAAGCACGGCGCGCTCGATCACCGAGCGCACGGCGAGTTGGACCGGCTCGAGCGAGCGGCCGCCGGCCGACACGTCCACCACTGCATCGCCGAAGAAGGCGAATACGCCGGCGGAAAGCTCGCGGCCGATGATCTGCTTCTGGTAGGACACCACGTCGACCACTTCCAGCGTGCGCGAATCGATCAGGCGCAGGTCGAGACCCACATTCATCACGTACATGCGGCGGCTGAAGACGGCCGAAGGCGACGAGTCCACGCTGTCGCCTGCGAACAGATCCTGGCCGTTGGAGCGGATATTCGCGTTCAGCTCGGTGATGCCGCCCACCAGATAATAGTCCGAGCCCGGGATCGAGCCGGCGTAGATCTGGCGGAAGCCTTCTTCCTCGCTCTGGTCGCCCAGAAGCTGGTTGTTGGCGTAGCGCAGCTCCAGCTCGGCGACCGATGTGTCAAAACGCTCCACAAGGCGCGCGCCGGACTTGGCGAAGGCGCTGATGGCCATGAGCGATGCGCCCTGGGTCACTCGCGTGCCGCCTTCCGGCGCGATCTGGCCGGTATAGTCGGCGATGCGGCCCACCGCGACGCGCGGAGCAGCCAGGCCGGAGCGCCGCGCATGATTGGACATGCACACCAGCGCCTCGGAATAGGGGGTGGGGTTCGCGGTCACCGGCGCGCTGCCCGTGGGGGTCGCATAGAGGCCGTCGGAGCCCGGCGTCGAGGTGGCGCAGGCGGTCACGCTGAGCGCGGACACCGCCGCGCCGATGAGGGCTTTAATCTTGTGCATCATCACCCTCCGAAGCGGACTGGCCGTTCGCGTTTGCGCCGGCGTTGGCGGTCACGTTTCCGGTATTGGTCTGATTGCTGTTGACCACGACGGTGTTGTAATTGCCGTTCACCACCACGTTCAGCTGGTTGCCGATCGCGCTGGCGTTGGCGCTGGCGAAGGGGCCGTAATAGCCGCCGCCGCCTTCAGCGCCGCCGCCGGCCTGAACCGAGCCGTAGGCCGACGCCTGGGCGGAGACGCCGACTCCGGTCTGGATGATGCCGTTGATCACCACCCGGTTGCCGGCGCGGGTGCGCGCGCCGCTGAAGGGCCGCGTCTCCGCGCCATGGGCCTGGCCATAGGGCCGCGTCCAGTCTGAGGGGTGGCTTTCCTGAGCCGCAGCAATCCCGCAAAGTGCGGTGGCTGCGACAAGGGCGCCGGTGAGGGTGGTGCAGGGGCCGGTCATCATGTGTCCTCTTTGAAGACGCTTTTGACCTGACGGGTGCAACGTGCGTGCCAGCGCCCTAGGTTAGATCTCGACACCGGCGCGAAAGGACACGCTTTGACCGAAACGCCAGATCCGCGCGGCCCCGCCGGAGCGCCCGAGCCTTCGAGGGGGCGGCCGGCCCCGCGCGGACCGGCGCCCATGTTCAACATGATGGCGCCGGTGATTCTCCTGCTGGCCGCTCTCATGCTCGCTGTTCAGGTGACGGAGAGCTGGGCCATGTCCGGGCGAGGCGGGGGCATGGCCCACGGAATCATCCTCTGGCTCGGCACGGTGCGTACGGGCGGCGCCCTGAGCGAGCTGCCGCCGGCGCCGCTATTCGGGCTGACGCCCTATGTGCTGCACGTCTTCGTGCATTTCGGCTGGCTACACCTTTTGATGAATCTCGGCGCGCTTCTGGCGTTCGGTCCGGCCGCCGCGCGTCCGTTCGGGCCGGGCTGGAAAAGCACGCCGGGCTTCCTGATCTTCTTTTTCGCCTGCGCTATTGGCGGGGCGATTGCGACCAGCGTGGTGAATGCGGGAGAGGCGAGCATCATGGCCGGCTCCTCCACCGCGATTTCAGGGGTGATAGCCGGCGCCGGGTTCGCCGCGGGCGGGCGCAGCGTGATGCAGCGGATCGCCTTGCCCTGGCTGGGGATCAATCTGGCGCTTGCGGTGGGCGACCTGTTCTTCCAGATGCCCATCGCCTGGGAGGGCCATATCGGCGGGCTGGTGACCGGTTTCGCGCTCTATCCGCTGATGGTGCGGTATCTCGCCTGGCGATAGGGCGCGCCTAGAAGAGCCTGTCGTATTGCGGCTCGCCGTCGATCTCGAGGCCCTTGATGACGGCGCTTCCGTCCTCGGCCAGGGACACGATCAGGCGCAGCCGGTCCTCGGTGCGCATGGCTTCAAGCGCCAGAGCCTGATCGCTGGGCGCATAATAGCGCTCCAGATTATAGCGCACCTGAAGAACATCCCGCTCGCTTCCGGGAATCGGCTCGCTGCGCAAGCTGGGCGAATCGCCTTCAACCTGTTGGGGCTCGGTGAAGTCGGGCTGGGTGCGCACGCTGTGAACCCGGCCCTGGATGAACGGCCAGGGGGGCGGCTGGTGAGATACGCCGGCGGGCGCCATGGCGCCGGTCTCCGTCTCGCTCAGCGCGACATAGACCGTGTCGCCTCGTGCCCAGCCGGTGTCCGGCCCGTCGAGTTCGGCGATGTCCAGCTGGTGCAGCCCGGTGCGCAGAGCCACGTAATGGCCCAGCAGAACATCGCGCGGATCCACCGGCTCCATCTCCAGATAAATCTCCTGGCCGCTGGACCGCAGCCAGGCATGCCGCGCCACCAGCCCGGCGAGAATCGCGCTCATCACAAGCGCGACGGCGAGAAGGCGCAGCAAAAGCTTCATGACGCGTCTCCCTCTTCGGGCCGCTGTGCGATGCGGCGCGCCACCCGGTTGATCAGGACTGATACGGCGAGCAGCAACAGCCCGCCGGCGGCGAAAAACACCGCCGTGCTCAAGAGCCCGCCAAACAGGACGCCGTAGACATACAGCGTCTCGGTGATGAACCCGATCACGCCCAGAACGCCCGCCGCCCGGTGTCCGGGACGCGCACCGATCAGAATGAGGGCGACCGCGGCGGCGTAGATCGCAGCGCCCGCTGCGATCTCAACAATGAACGCCGCGCCTTCCGGCGCCAGGACATAAATGGCGGGAAGGGCGGCGGCGGCTAGACCACCTGCGATAAACGCGATAGCCGCGCCAAGCCCCAGCCCGCCCCGGATAGTCCGGATCGAGGCGGCCAGGACGAGGGCGATCAGCCCGGCGCCGCTGAGCGTCCAGTAAAGCGCGACGGGCAGGGTGTCGCCGGCCAGATCCGGGCTCTGCACCGCAAAACCGGCCGCCAGCGCGCCCGCGCCCAGCCAGGCGGAGAGCACCCCGGCGCCGAAGACTTGGCGGTCTCGCTGGGCCGCGAACCCCATGGCCATGGCGCCGGTGATCAGCGCGTAGACGGCGGCGCGCGCCTGATCGCTGAAAGCCTCAGCTGTCGTCTCCATGAGCAGGTGGCCCGCCCAGACCAGCAGCGCCAGGCCCAGCAGATGCAGGGTGATCACCGATTTCAGCCGCCAGGCGAGCCCCGCCGTGACGACCCAGACCGGCGCATAGCCCCAGATCTGGCCAGGGGTGAGGGGGTTCACCGCTTCGGACCCAGCCCAGAAGGCGCCCAGCAGCGCGGCGAGAATCAGCACCGGGCGCGAGGGGATGATCGCCGCGGTGACCAGCGCGCCCACCGTCCAGATGAGAATCCCGGTATTGCGAAACGCGCTCATATTGAAGGTTTGCGCGGTCAGCGCGATGGCTGCGCCGAACAAGGCCGCGCCCAGAACCGCCAGGGCGTGACCGGCTGTGCGATTATTCCGGGCGAAGGCGGCGCCCGATCCGGCGAAGCTGGCCAAGAGCGCGGCGATCAGCAGTGCAAACCGGGCCATGCGCGGGATCGCCTCCCAGTTGGCGGCCACAAAGCTGATGGCGGCGAAGCTGAGAAGCACGGCGCCGAGAATCGCGGCGGCGCCCGACGCGCTCCAGCCGGCGCGCGCCGGCGTGATGTCGGCCATGATCGCCTTGCGGTTCTCCGCGGGGACGAGCCCTTTTCCGATCCAGCGATCCAGATCAGCCCCGAGGCGCTTTCTATAGCTCATCGCGTCCCCTCCTGAGCTGGCGCCGATTTGCCCGGCGCGCCCGCCTGCTGCATCATCAATGTCATACCACGCTTAAGGGAGGCGCGCATGACGGCATCTCGGATACTCATCGACAAGGGCGCGGAGGTCTTCACGGTGAGCCCGGAAGACACGCTTGTGGAGGCCGCTGTCACGCTCTCGGCCCACAAGGTCGGGGCCGCTGTGGCGGTGGACGCCGCCGGCAAGCCGGTGGGCGTGTTCTCCGAGCGTGATCTGGCCAAGGCGGTGGGCGCCCATGGCGCGGCCGCCCTGGACAAGACGGTGGGGGAGGTGATGAGCACCGATCTGGTGAGCGCATCACCCTCGACGTCTATCGACACCCTCATGGGATTGATGACCGACCGCCGGGTGCGCCATGTGCTGGTGCTGGAGGACGGGACCCTGGCCGGGGTCGTGTCCATCGGCGACGTGGTCAAGCGAAAGATCGCCGAGGCCGAGGCCGAGGCGGAGAGCCTGAAGGCCTATATAGAGGGGGCCTGAGGCGGTCGCCGGTCCGGCTGCGCTGTCATGGATCCTGCACGAAACCGCAAAAATCCTGAGACAAGCCCTTGCGTCACCGCGGGAGGGGGCGTACACCCCGCGTCCTCGGTGGCGGGAGCGCTGCCGCGGCAACACAAGACAGACGCGCCCTTGGCGAAGAAGTCTTGCGTATTCGTGCGAAGCGCTCCATACTGCTGAGCCTTTCCGCGAAAGACGGAAGTTCAAAAGTCGGCGTGATGTCCGCGCCGGGCGAGCCTGTTTCTGGCTTGTTCAAAGTGGACAACGCAACGAACTGCAGAGCTTCTGAAAAGCGCGGTTGACGGCGAGAAAGACGGTCAGTAAACACCGCCTTCTTCGACGTCGGGTCGTAAGTCGGTTCAAGTAATCGATAGCTCGACAAAAGAGGTCGATCAAAAATCAACAAAGACTTCGGTCATTTTGATTTCGGTCTTCCGTAGATAGGGTGCTGCTTCTGCTGCGCAATTTCTGCTGAAGGCGGTTGACCACGGAGAGCCGCTTCACTAGAAGCTGCCCTCCACTTCGAAACAACGCGTTGATCAAGTGATCGACACGGTGTTTCGGGCGGTTGGCTCCAGGTTGATTTGGCTTCGGCTTAATCAATCAAGTCTTCCGCAGAAGGCCTGAGGTGCTTCACTTCAGATCGACTGCAGAAGCGGGGTTGACCACGGGGCGGCGCTTCTCTAGAAGCAGCGCTCCTCGCCTTCGGGCGGTTCGACGGCCTCGGCCGACGCGCTGCACAAAGGCGATTGACACAGGGAACGCGGCTCACTAAAAACCGCGCTCCCGACCGGGCGGCCTTCTTCGGAAAG